>Ga0123352_10006436_pt1 | contig 17952 bp, 9 predicted proteins | sample TergutLab28metaG_FD_89700 | JGI IMG/M metagenome (GOLD analysis project Ga0123352, IMG submission 89700) | Labiotermes labralis P1 segment gut microbial communities from Petit-Saut dam, French Guiana - Lab288 P1 | ecosystem: Host-associated > Arthropoda: Insects > Digestive system > Gut ... | reverse complement strand
TTTTTGGTGTTGTGGTGTTTTTTGTTTTTATTGTTTTTTGTTTTGTAGTTTGCCTGGTTTTTTTTCTTTTTTTAATAAATTTAATAAATTTTTTTTTTTTTTTTTTTTTTAATAGTTCATGCTTGCCAGGGTCTGAGATATAATTCTTCCTTTCTAGGAAATGTCCAGTGTATAGAGAATATTTTGCTGATAAACAGTACGCACGCAATAACGTCCATGGAGAATCTGATTTATATTGGATCTGTGTCTGTAGTAATATAAATGTGTCGGTAATGCATTAGTCCAATGTTGTGATCTTATACATACATACATATATATATATATATATATCATATGTTACGTGTAACCATATATTTCCTTTCAGGGCATGTTTAATTCATGAAGAAGTCCAGATGGTTCCTTAATTTCATGTTCACTTTCTTTTAGCTATTAAGTGTGACAGATACATTCATGTTTGCCGTGTTGTTAATACTGTCACAAATCGTTGGTATGGATTGTATTGCTGTAGTGCTTCAGCCATACACATGAAGTGTGACAGGGTGCTGAGAATAATGTTTGCACCTGAGAGAGAGAGAGAGAGAGTCTTTTTAGTTCGTACTCATCATCAGATATGGTACTAGAGTCATCACTGAGGATGATGATCCTGACAGGGTATGTGGTGTACGTGGAAAAGATGAGAACTGTATACAGAACTTTACTCAGAAAAGCAGTGGGATAGAGGCCACCTGGGGACTTCGGTGTATGGGGATACCATGTTTATGTGCATAATTTACACATCCACGCTTTTAACCTGTATCATGCGGCCTTCAAATCCAAATGTAGCTGCTGATTGCCAGAGCTATTTTCATTTTAAGTGCCCCTGCCTGCATCCACACAGGACAATGTTGTTCCTTTTGGCTGTGAAGAGTTGAGTTTAACAGGACATGGGTGGCCTCTTTGGCCAATAAAGGTTGAAAGAATTTTTTAGAAACGAAGTAAGTACCATAATCCTGCCACAAAATTTTGGTTAAACGTATATGAGTGTACATAATAATCATACAGTTTGTGACTTCAGTTACTGCCTACACCCAATTCATGTATTGTTTTTAACATACATGTGCTGAGGCATTGTAGTAATGTATACATACTGTCGTGTTGGATACGGACATGACAAATATAGGCATGGGGTCCCCCACCTATGCCTGTGGGCAGTTAGTTTAGCATAATCACTGAGGGCAGAAGAGGAGGACAGCCTGAGAGGGATACATAATGGCCCAGTGCACAGTCAGTTATGTCTGCATGTTTGAAGTACAGTTCTGTCTGAACTGCCTGATGGGTTTAGGAAGTGAAAGATGCAGTAGATAAACATAGTTTTACCATGAGGTGTTTGGTTGCATATATGTACAGAATTCCCAGATGCGTCAGTTCTGTGAAGTACATATGTTTCTGGTTATTTTCAGGTGTTGCAGCTATCAGTAGTTCACAGATTTCAGACTTCTCTATTATGTTCTTGTCTTGGTTACATTTGTTTCATATCATTACATAATTAAGTGAAAAGAATTAGAATTTGGTTTGTGGGAGGAGCAAGGAGAATATGGATCAAACCTAATGAGTGGGGGTGGTGATTTTACTTCGCATTGCTCAGATCTTGGTTTGAACTCTTGTCCATTCCTGTTCCTTTGAGACAAGTAGTGAGACAGTGTTTCATGTACCATGGTTACGTTCTTCCATAACCATTTTAACATACTTTTCATGAAAATTCTCCATTTGTTATTGAAAGTATGTTATCTCTGTTGTTGATACATTACTTATCAGTTATCTGTGGCCTGAGACCTTGCTTGTTCTCATGTTGATAGACTTCACCTGAAACCTCAAAAAAATTTATAAATGTTTTATATTTAAATTACAGTCCATCATTTATTTAAACGTCATGGGACTTCTGTTCTGGCATAGTCAGATTACATGAGAAACATGTACTTAGGCTGTCATGCTTTTGTGGTGGAAATACTTGTTCTTGTCCGAGTACACCTAGTAACATTTTCCACTGTCGAATGGTGCAACTTGTACCCAGAAACATGTATTTATAATTCTGGCAAAAACTGATAAGAAAATATCATACTATTCAGCAACTAGGTACAGTGGAATTCTCTTAATCCAGCATCTGATAGTTTGGCACTTGTGAAAAGTCATCCCAAGACCAGATATTCTGCCTTTCATAACTTAAAGTGCATGTGCTAGTTCAGTGGCTTTATCTTGGGTTATCTGGACCTTACTGAATGCATCAGGCTATTATAATGGCTTCAGAAAACCAAAGATGAATTAAGAAAGTATTGCCAATAAGAGGGAGCACACAACTTTAATGATTCCTTAGAAACATGAAATAATTATGATGCTTGAAACTGGTTAAAGCTGAAGAGAGTTTGTGGCTCCATACAACATTGGGTCATCAACTGTCTATGATATAAAGAAACAGAAAGACTAGTTACGATTGTTCATGGCAACAAGTGCAAGTATGAAGGACCTTTGAAAAGTGACATGTTTATAGAACCTAAATAGGTGCATTTGGACAAGTTGCTTATAAGTGTTTATAGCGTTGTGTTCTTAAGGAAAACCTATCACTAGGCTTATGATAATAGGAAAATGGAGGCTTTTCATGATGTGATGAATGTATGTGAGAAAGTGCACATTCTCTGAGGGTACTAACAAAATACTGCCTGGTAAGAATGTAGGTTAGTGTAGGTATTGTCTTGATAATCTTGAATATTTGGTAATTTGGTACCTGCATGGCCCCTTGGGTACTGGATTAAATGAATTGTACTCTACTTGCTTCAGCAACATAAGTATGATATTTGTAGAACTGGTGGACCATTATTAGTTCTTAATGAAGAAAATTGTTTTATCTGTGTTTTTCCTGTAACTTACATCACATGTACTAACTTTCACATGCAGCTCTGATCGATGTTTGAGAGATGTCAGAAGGCAACGCAGAGTGATAATATCATAGTGCGCATATATATGTTACTTTTATTGTGAGATTTCATCCAATTGTGAATTTTGTTTTCATTACAGGTGTGTGGTAAGAAGTATACACGCAAGGAGCACCTTGCGAACCACATGCGCTCTCACACAAATGATACGCCTTTCCGCTGTGAAATATGTGGAAAAAGTTTTACTCGTAAGGAGCACTTCACAAATCACATCATGTGGCATACAGGTGAAACACCCCACCGCTGTGATTTTTGTTCTAAGACATTTACTCGTAAGGAACACCTTCTTAACCATGTGCGCCAGCATACAGGAGAGTCACCTCATCGTTGTGGTTTTTGCTCCAAGTCATTCACACGTAAGGAGCATCTTGTTAATCATGTGCGACAGCATACAGGTGAGACACCTTTCCGTTGTCAATATTGCCCCAAAGCGTTCACGCGAAAGGACCATCTGGTGAACCATGTGCGTCAGCACACAGGGGAATCACCCCATAAATGCCAGTACTGCACCAAATCCTTCACACGAAAGGAGCATTTGACTAACCATGTACGACAGCATACAGGAGAGTCACCACACAGATGTCATTTCTGCTCCAAATCTTTCACACGCAAGGAGCACTTGACCAATCATGTGCGCATTCATACAGGTGAGTCTCCACACCGCTGTGAGTTCTGCAACAAAACTTTTACTCGCAAAGAACATCTGACCAATCACCTGCGCCAGCACACAGGGGAGACTCCACATTGCTGCAACGTTTGTTCTAAACCATTCACCCGGAAAGAGCACCTCATCAATCACATGCGGTGTCATACTGGAGAACGTCCATTTAGCTGCTCAGAGTGTGGGAAGGCATTCCCGCTGAAGGGTAATCTGCTTTTCCATCAGCGTTCTCACAACAAAGGGGCAGCAGCTGAAAGACCATTTCGTTGTGACCTCTGTCCAAAGGACTTTATGTGTAAGGGACATCTTGTCTCACATCGGCGCTCGCATTCAGGTGACCGCCCTCATGCCTGTCCAGACTGTGGCAAGACCTTTGTTGAGAAGGGCAATATGCTTCGTCATCTACGCAAACATGTGGCTGAAGGTGGTGGTACAGGTGCAGCGCAGCCCCAACCACAGCCACCTCCACAGGGACATCACCAGAACCCTGCTGTGGCAGGACATGGAGTAGTGGTTCCAACCACACACCACCTTCAACACCATCCCCCTCCTCCGCCTCTACCGCCGCATCCGACACATACAGCTGTGGTTGTCCCCACACCTAATGGGGTTTTAGCCACATACTGAAGGCTGGATCTGTGACTGCTCTCTACTTGTTTCTATATTACTGTTAGCTAGCTCGTATGTAGCAGTTGTGTTCAGAGTCGCCTCTGGCTGTCTGTGCTGGTCTGCTTAATGCAGTGCGACACACCATTGGTCAGAAAATACAGCATATGGAAAGGGGCAGTCTAGTATGTTCTATACTTGCATTGAGCATGCAGTCTTGGCCATTGTTGCAGTCTCAGCAAACTCCCATTTATTGTTTGTTCTCTCTTGATCCTGCTGTTACATTGGGAAAGAAAAGAAGGAAGAGTTGAAAGATCTTGATACGTTATTTTGAACCTTGCCATACAAGTGAATTGTAACTTCTATTATCTGTACAGAAGTAGAATTTATTATTAATGTTTAAAACTAAGAATTTTACACATAGACGGTCTTTCTTTTCACGTTACATGAAAGCTAGATATTGTACATATGATATACACATATACAGATATATTATATTCTATCTATGCATAATTATAAAGAATGATTTAAGCAACTAGATAAATAATTTTAAAAATAATTATATGATGTAGAAATATCTTCACATTGTTACATTTCCAAGTGCTGTATTTCTAAAAATAGTATTATATTATGATAAAATTTTGATGCTATTTTGTAGCCAGTAGATGGCATTAGTGCATGCTGCTGCGATGAATTATCAACCTAGTTAGGGCCGTGGTCACCACACTGTGCTGTGCTCTCATCGGTCTCGTAACGTATCTGTATGTATGAAGTATGCACGTGTGCATTATGTATTGCTGTTGTACTTTATACTGTGGCTTGGAGAAAGGAGAAGGTAAGCAGAATTGGAATTTGGCAGTATATATAAGACTCATTATTTTAAATATAGCATAATTTACCAATGGAGGGTATGATATTCTCACATGATATTGGTGTCACACTTTATTTTTTGTGTCTTTGTTCGTTGGTTTAGGTGTATGCCATTCACATATTCTTCGTAAAGAATGTGAAGAATTTAAAACCATAGTTCCCAAACAAAATACAGGTACTAGATTTTTTCTACATGGCTGTGTTGACACTGTATGTTCTTGAGTTACTGAAGTGTTCCTAAATTAACTGCTAATAAATATGTAAATAGGGAGCTGAAATGTATAACATTCTGAAACAGGTAGTTTCAGTACTTTCGTTTGTATGGTCTCAGTCTGTGCCATCTGGCTTGAAATGTATTTTTGTACAGGTCAGCTGTTGGAAGCATTTATTTTGGATGCCTCCACCACACTTGCTCACTGTTGGAAGTGGCGTAGATTAGTTCATTCAATCGTAGTTAACATACCAAGGGGTAGTTTTGTGTGATATATTTTACCTTTACTGCTGAAGTGAAATAAAAAAACCAATCCTTAAAAGTGATACTAAACTAAGTTAGAGCCATATTTGAAATGTGTGGTAATTTTGTTGTATTAGGCTGCAGATTTAGCAGTGTAGTTAGTTACCAGTATAAATTCTGCCATCGATGTTTTTTGGCATAACTTGTTATGCAACTCGAGAGAGTGACACCTCAGTCAGATTAGGTGCTGCAAGACAATGTCAGATCTTGTAGGTAGATTTCCTTTTCTTGCTAGACTATATGATGCACCAGTACTTCAGAAGGCAAGTTTAGGGGAAAATATTTTACATGCAGTTCAAGCTGAAAGATTCACAAATAATTAATTAAGAAAATGGCAGTGCCATATGAAGTTCCTACTGGTCATAAAATCCCCTACAATCTTCATCAGTAATATCGTGCTCATCATTACTGTTATTATGGTTTCACCTTTCACTTTCTTCAAACAGTATGTTACCATTGGTTTCATCAAACAGTATGTTACCATTGGTATCATCGAGGGCATACTGATTTCATGCTTAACAGTGCATATGTCTTCATGAATCTAACACCAAGAAGTTGTCCAAGCAAAACCAGTAAGGCTGTATACAGCAACCAGCCTTTCACTTGAAAAAAGATAAATTTTTACACACAGAAACTCCTCCCCTCCTTTCCCCCTCCTCTTTTTTTGTAGGGGGGGTCTGTCCAGTTCTTTGCCTTACATGTAGGTCAGCCCATTTTACAATATGCCTGTGAACAGCATTTTATTGTTCACGGGTGGATCAGAATACTGTTCAACCGTGCTATTACTGTGCACTTGTGCATACTTTATCCCATTAGAAACTATGGTGTACTAATCCCTGTCTATCTACTCACTGTGTGCCACTGAACAACTACTCAAGGAGCAATGGAGCTTTCTCTTCTCCCACCAAGGTTTGCTCTTGCGATAGCCATACATTATCCCTCATGTGAATTTGGAAATCTCAGTTGCCTTGAAGTTTATATTGATGCACCTTTTGGCTGTAAAATACTGGAGAATTTTATGTAGTATTTTTTTTTTGAGGGGAGTGTGTTGCCAAGTCTGAGGCTGGTGTATATTTTTAGAACTAAAAATGAAGATGTGTGTCTTACGTAACTCAGCTGGGCTAATTTGCTATCTCAAGGTTCAGGAGAATCTCTTCTCACCTCTGCAATTATGGGTTTTGTGATATGATCCATTTGATAGCTTCCTTATGTTGTGTGAAATGAAATTGTCTTTTATCGTAGATGTGCTTATGTGACTTCACACTGTCCGATACATTTTCGTTTGCCACGCGTCTGTTTGAGGTGACACGTTTATTCCAGTTCCATTTCCACGAATCTTTTTCATTTGTCGATTGAAGTACAATTTGATTTTGTACTGGGATACAGTTTGGTATTTGACACTCCCACTTAGTACAGGGTTGTGCACCAATTCACGAATATCAAAATTACAGTTATGGTAGTTCAGTTATGTTAACCCACTCAGCCTGCACCCAATGTGAATTGCATATCTTGGGAGCCATGTTCACATATTTGGTATTTTGTCTAGGCAACATGGTGGATAAGGCAGGGATCAGATTCTGGTAGGGGCAAGGGGATTTTCTGTGTACCAGACATCCAGACTGGCTCTGGGAGCCATCTGACCTATTCGTTAAGTGTTGAGGGAGTAAAGTAGCCAGAGCATGAGGTTGACCACTCACCTCCATGTATTGCAGAGGTGGAGAGTGAGTGGAGCTGCGACTCTGCTCCCCGCACTTGTGTTTGTGGCATATGTAGAGAAAACTTCACCTTTTGTACCCAACATGATAGCTCCCCTGTCTGACATGCAACCCACATTAGGCTATATGGTGAAACAGACTGCACGCTACATGCTGTGTATTGCAGGTGGAGTGACACCAAAATGCTTTGGTGGACTGAGAGAGCTACCCATGTAAAAAATTTAATACCATTCCCCATTTTGAGTCATTAATTCTTTCCAAATTAATGTCCTGACTGGCCAATTTGCTATCCTTTTCTTGTTCCAGCTGGCTGCTGCTCACTGCTAGGATGTTTAAATTATGTAAGGACAGTATGTAAATAACATAAATCATGTGACTCAAGGACAGCACATGAATGACATCTAATATTTATTTCTTCATTCTGCAGACAAAATGCAGCATCCTGCCATCTCTGATTTGTGATTGCATGATGATAACAGCATGTGATGTACACATCTGTACAATCACATTTGATGCAGATATAACATAATAAAGTACATTACCTTAACAGCACCATTAATTCTGTGATTTCTTTATTCATAGTGTTCTTGTCCATCATCAAAAGTATACACACAGTAATTTCGATGCATCGTCCCCGTTGTATTTTATTTACAATTACATTGGGGTTCTTTTGAGTCAAAACACAACTGTCTTGTGTTGTTATCTTTATTTAAACTGACCATGTTTCGGCACTTGCACTGATTCATCTTCAGGTCACAAGATATATAATTGAAGAGAATCATAAAAATAGGATATATATATATATATGTATAAAATTCAATGAGATCTGGTTGTTAAATTTCCCAATGGTATACATTAGTAGTCTAAAACTTGGAAATATAACACGGAAACACGACAGTGATGGCTTAAAATAGAAACATATGGAAATGTAATATTATTATTTATATACAACACAGATCTTTACATGTTATGTGCAAAGATCTTACGAGTGAAGTAGTGATAAACTTTCAGATACGGGTGTGTTATAGTAGTAGAGCTATTTCTCACCAGTATGTCCGGGAACGTCTGTCTCGATGATTGGGATATAATAGTTAGACAGCAAGTAAGTTTAATTCTCGTGGGATATATGGAACATTTCTTGTAGATCAGCTAAAATAAAGATAAAGAACATAAGGTAGTTGTGTTTTGACTCAAAAGAACCCCTATTTAATTATACACACTGTAATTTAGCACACTGAGTTTTGTTTACACGGCTTAACACCATTTCCTATTGGGGGTTCTTTTAAATTCGCAGTGCTTGTCCATCACAACCATGAAGTTATTATCTGGAATGATGCTGCTGTTGATGCACTCTCTGCATCTAGCAGTTATATAAATTTCATTGTATGTTGTAGATCACATATATTTCTCTCATTTTAGTGGAATTCTTTGGTTCCTAGACGTAATGTTCAGGAACAATACTAAGGTCATCCAGAGATTGCGTGGGCAGTTGTACACTGTCCATATGTGAAGGCCCAATGGAAGTCCTGATGCATGCTACCAGTATATGCGCTACTCTTATGAATATCATTTCAGAATTTCGACTTGCCAACAGTGTGGTTAGCAAACTGTAATGTAATACAGTAAATGCACAATTAGACTTGTAACTTCGTATGCAATAGGAAAATTTTTGGTGTGTGTATTTTTCTTCATATGACACCTGACTGTTGGAACATTGACTGTTTGATTCATTGAAAGTTGTATTTTCAGTTTCTCAGTATGAGTAACTTGAAACTGAAACGTCAAATGGTGTAAACAAACCTTTGTTTACAACATTTTGCCTTGCAGTCAATATGATATTCATTGTTTCTAATATTTAATGCAAATACATGTGAGGAATTGTGGTGAGGACTGGGACTGTGAGAAACAACAAATACCACATCATTAATTTTCACATTGTCCCATAAATCATATTCTGTGTGTGTGTGTGTGTGTATGGAGTTTTAATCATGTTACAGATATAATCAGTATAAAATTCATTGCTATTACAGTTGGTTACATAACTGAAAGTATGAGACGTAACTCTATTACCAGCACCAGCTATGCCTTTTTGAGTAACGCCGTGTGCTTTGGTAGGGTGCCATATAGAACTTTCAAAATATGCTTTGCAGTTTTGCTCCATTTTACTGTAATTCCAGTGTACTGTTTGGTACTGTTTTCCATCAGTCTTGGTTTTATTCTATGCTGCATGCACATAATGTTTCAGTTTTGATTTGGGAATGTTATTCAGGTCAGCTGAATCAGGCAAACTGTGGCAGTAAATCCTTGATTTGCAGAGAATACTGTGTTGCAGTGGAAACTGTGTATTTACATGGTATTTTCTGAATATGCAAGTGATTGCTGTTTGTTTTATGTGTAACAGTTTCAGTTACCATGAACATGAGTAATTTCAGGAACACACAGCTCACAGGAATATGAACTGCCAATTGCTTTGACAATTCATCACCATACAGCATAATACTGTATGAAGTTTGACACCTCCATAGTACTATCATCCACACTGTATGAAAGCTTTTCCCGACAAGGAATTAATTGTCATGTCTGAAATAACATAGTAATTTCCATGTAAGTTCACACCTGTTGGTTCTGCTTGTGTTACCACTTTTTTTTTTGTGTTTTATCACATAAACAAAAATAAAAGTAAACTGGTAACTTTGGCATTATGTAGTTGTGTAGTATCAACATTATTGGGCATTATATATGTTGGTGTTCATCAGCTCGGTATTGGTATTCATTGGAAAAATGATGTGTAATTATGTCAATATTTAGTAATTGACAGTACAAATTTGGATTTGATCATGAACTCCTGTAGTGAAGCTAGGACTCCCAGAGAGGTTGCTGATGCCAACCATATTTACAAGTATAAAGTTGTAAGGTGATGTTGCCACTGCTTTTCTTAAGTGCTGAACTTTGTTTGCCCAAATGGTCAGTTCATTTTTGTGTGTTTGAAGTGTATATGTTGACTGTCACCTAAATGATTTAGTGTATTGAAATAGTTGTAGATCTCTATTATGATTATTCTCATATTTTTATAGTGTCTTCTGCCTTTGCAGAAATTTTTAATATTATTTAAAATTGGACGCAGGTTAGTAAGCCTTGAAGGCAGAAGTTGACTGTAGTCGACACGCATTGCGATGCTGAGGAAATCAAAATTCACTAAAGTCATCTAGAACATGCTGAATAGTGGGCAGCCATTTAATCCCAGGTCTTTTGTGGAGTACACTGGGCACTTAACTCCAGTGCACATGAGTTAAAGAGTACTTTCATATGAAACAACAGGAAGTTTACAGTGCTTTGTTAGGTCATGCATCTTGATGAAGTGGTGTGAGGGTATCATAGGAGCTTCTCATTCTGTTTGCTCTTCTCCTTGTACCCAGGTAGACACTATGCTAATGTCTGTTGAAACTTTTGTTATAAATCCAACATTTAGACAACAACTCAAAAAACATTTACACCATATTGTGTCAACAAAGATACGTGATTTAGGAAGTAAAGTATATTTTGTAATGACATAGAGAAATGTGTGTAAATATATAGTGGTAATTGATTTTTGACAGAGTGGCAAATGCACACGAGCATTCTGGACTTGTGAGCATGAGCTAGTCAGATTAGTTTCGCGGCAGCTTCTTGCCTCCCTCTTTATCTGGTACATGTTAGTGGCAGTTGTCTTCACAAGTCTCTTGTTTTTGCACTTCAGCACGTGCAGATTCAGGAGCAACTGTTTGTACGACCCCAACAAAAACAGTTGGTCGTGGGTTGTTTTTCCATTCCAGGTTCAAGCTACCAAGAGTGAGTGTTCATAAGAGTGTAATGGGCACAAGGAAATAAAAGCTTTATGTTGGTTTGTGGGTAGCGTGTGGGGAATTGCAAGAAAGTGACCTGGAGCATGATTATGATGATGCAAAAGAGTGACATCAAGTTGGTCTACCTTTATTCAGATATCAAGATGATGCACGGTCCAATACGCATAAGAAAACTTTATGTTGACGTCATATTTGGCAGTAAAGTCAAAGACTTTATTTTTATGTTTTTGTGTGCATGTGTAGGTATTTGTAAATGAAGACCGATATTTTCTATTTAATTTTTAGAATTGTTTGTGCATTTGTGCTGAATTGGTATATATGTTCTGGACTTGTACAGAAAAGACTACCAATAATATACTTACATATGTACATACAATATTGTTGAGCCCAGAAATCTGAAGTGTGTGAAGTTGGAAGCAGTTACAGTGTGAAAAAGGTCCAATGAGAATGATAATTTTTGAAAATGTACAGTTTCTTTTAGTAGAGTACTGTACACATCTTTGCTGCAATTAACCGTTTGACGCCTAATGAAAACTATAGTGGTCGTACCGCACTGCTAACCTCTAAAGTTGCATTTTATATATTTATTCAACAAATATAGGTACTGAATATTTTAAACATGGTATATACTCTCTTTTTTTCTCTTCAAAATGCAGCTTATTTCATAATTCTAACGTATTTGGTTCCTGTATTATTCACATTTTATATACAGGGTGTGCTAAAATTAAAAAAATAATTACGGCGCCAAAAGGTTAAGGCTAAGAAAATGGGGCCAGTACTGACACATGAATAAGGCTAACAATAGTGGAATCTTACATGCACCAGTTGGTCATTGTGCTGAAGGTATTTGAGTAATATAGCCAGTCTCAATGTGTGTTTTTCCCCATACACAGTTAAATTGAGAGTTTTCACACATTAGAAGCTTGCTTAATATTCTGACTCTCTTGCCCCACTATTTCAGTCTTCCTGGCTGATGAGATGCCCTGGTATTTATTTACAAGGCTGTTAACAGATCTCTTATCTTTGGCATTATCTTTTCTTCTTCTGTCCAGTTCTGTTTTATGAAGTAAGATTTCCAGCATATGGTTTCGGTAAATTTCTAACAAGGGTGGTGGCAGCAGGAGTGTATAGGAAACAGGCTCATGTTTGTTACAGCAGAACTAAAAAAAGATAGCAAATGGTCGTAGCTAATTGTAATGTGCCGACGTTATACAACATATAAAACAGTTGTAATTTTACAGCTGATGAAGCTTGGCTGTATGTTGTGTAATGACGGCACATTACAATAAATTAGTTATACGTACACAACGGGATGGCATCAGTCAAAAAAAAAATTGGTCATAGTCTCAAGGTTTTTAAGCATGTTTGCAAAGTTGCAAATAGCACCTTTTAGCTTAGTGATGTCCGTCCGTCTATCCGCATGTATCAGGTTGGTTCCCACAGGACCGTTTTATCCTTGGCTGAGAGCTTTTATAGGATCATTATAAACAGACCACCTGCCCCACACTAAGTTAACTACCACCTTTCCACACATTCCCTTAATACTGTGCTGTTCCTATCAAATGTAATGGTACCATTCACAGTGGTTTCAATTTTTTTTTTGTTACAGTCCGTTAAAGCATGGTCTCTTTCTTTTACTTTGAGGAGTGTACATTGAGGCTTAAACCTGAAGTTATTTGTGGTGTTGCACTTTCTATGAGTTAAATTACTGTTGGTTTTGAAGAGCTATATGCATATATTTAAAACAAAATCAAGAGGTAAAATACTGGCTTCTGTGACAGAAGTCCGGAGTATGTTCTAGATGACACACATAGAATGCAGACCTTTCGGAGTTCATAGGCTCAAAAATAATAATCTTGTGGCTCATTTTATTTGCGTATACATTTACATTCCTTCAGTCCACCAGGCAGCCTCAGATGGCATTGGGCATGGAACAGTTCTTCCTTAATACTAGACATGATTAAAAATCAATAGTCAGTTTATAATAACCATAGGAAGGCATGTGTGGCAGTACAGTTCTGTAAAATTGACAATTTTTACACTGTAAATTCAATCAAGGAACATGAAATGTTAGGTTCCCAGTGAAAGTCAAACATCCCTTTTTTTGTTACCTAAAAAATGTCTCGACATTTGTGTCAGAATTATGATAAAGAAATGTACCTAGACTTTTTGACAGCTGCAGAAAATTAGAGCGTTTTTTTGCAACAGTCCGCAGTATTTGAGATATTATTTGTTGTTCTGTATTCCATTTTGTTATTGGTAGAGATTCATACTTGCTTTGAAATTTTAAGTTTGTTACCATATAATTACTTACACAATAGGTAATTTTCAGTGTTATTCAATACTAAAGCATAATTTTCTCTCTGTGATGATGCAGCCTGGTCCATGTGGTCAGATTTTTTAAGATTAGCGAAGAAGCCTATGCAGGATGATCCTGTGGTATTATACAGGGTGTTTAGGAGAGAAGTAGGCCTATATTTTTAATTTAAAAGTAATTGAAATTCGTATTATTGGAATAATAAACATGAAAATTAATGAAGGTTTATTTAGCTTTGTTGCAAGAGCAGGAAACATTTTACTTATTAAATGTTGTTCTCACAGAATGGGTGAAATGAACACACTGGGAGATCATACAAAGTCGGGTGTGCTACTACCTGCTGTTAGGCTCCAGAAAGGCTCATAAGTAATGTAATGTACAGACAGTGCAGGGTTGGATAAGACTGCATCTTGGTTCAGCAATGTACACACATCTCGAGAAATTTGACATGGTTGGTCCCATTGTTGTGTGTGTGTGTGTGTGTATAGACACCATTTATTAGCTGCCTTAACATGACAATCGTATACATGTTCTGGCTATTTTAATCTATTCTCAGGCTCTGTACAACTGTATAACAAGAGAATGTACAGCTGTAAACATAATTCTGTTGGAAAAGATATGTCAAGGTTTGTCACATGTTTTGTGTCTTGATATTGTAATACTGAAAAGAGAATATTAAAAATATTAGTGAAGGTGACTTGTCATATATTGCAGTACCAAAATATAGCAGCTTATTTCAAATAGTTAAATAGTATATATGAATATTGTGTTTTATGATAAGCGATATTGACTAATGATGTGTGTAATATTTTCTTCTTTATTCTAATACAGGTGGACCGCCGTATTCGCGGGTAATACGTTACAGGACCTACCGTGGATAATACCGAACGCTATACGTAATGTCATATAACATGATATTTGTGTAACATGAATAAAAACGGTAAAGTTTAATTGATAAATTATGCACATTAAGACATTAGCATTAAATAAAGTAATGAAGTGTACTGTACACTACGTTGTACATTTGCAGTGTACTCTCTCTCTCTCATGAGAGTAAGGGTTTCTGACGGTTTAGCCTAATCCTTAAGAGACGATAGAATGAAAAAATACAGTACCTGTACTGTACGGTAGCATGTAAAATTTTAAGGGATGACCGAACAATAAAAATCATGCTTTTCCGTCAAAGCACTACATAAGCAGTGTAAAAATGTGTTATTGTCGCACATTTTACAACGAAAGTCATACGTTTGTACCTGTACGTAACCTGTAAATAAGAAAATTTTATTTGTTAAAAAATATTTGAACCTATTGTGGGCATTCGCCGACTTCTCCATTCTTCTTGTTGCTCCCTGAACACAAACCCTGCGATAACGCGGCAACTAATTCGAACAGCGAGAATGCTAGAAGCAGAATGGTGGCAAGTTTGTGGGGAAGCGTGGGCACGAGGACAAAGGAAGATGAGTCAAGTACCGGGCGCGTTTGTGCTGCTGGATTTCACCATGTTAAGGCCCGTTCTCGCTTGGCGCGTGTTTTGAAACTTATGAACCGTTTATTTATTTAATTTTCCAATTTTTTTTTCCAGCCGCGGATACGGCGGTCCACCCGTAAATAATATATGAGTGTAACAGGTGTGACAAATATTAAGATCTCTGTTTTCAGTAATGTTATGTTTACAGTTGTACACAGAATGGCTTAACACAGCCAAAACATGTTGATGATAGTGGATTTTAATAACCTGGTGTTGTGTTGGATGATTAATTATGGATGTCTATGTATGTACATCTAAATAACTGGAGAGGCTCATCCATAGGATAGTAGCATACAGATGGTCACCCTGATTTGGGTTTGCTAGGTCAAGCAAAGATAAACTGAATGGATTTACACACTTGACTCTTCTCCACTGTCCCAGTAGGTTCTTGATTGTGTGTGTGTTTATTGTGTAATTCCATGATTCAGTTGCCATCCTTTGATGTTGGAGGCCTGGGTTCAACCACAGGTCAGTCAGTCAGTCAGTCAATGGGATTTTTGGTGGGCAGAGTGTCATTGGGACAGGTTATTCTCCAAGTATTGAAGTTTTCCCTTGCAGTTGGCGGCATCATTCTGTAACACTTAAACAGCAGTGTTTATCAGTATGCCATTTGGTGATGAAGAAAACAGATGGTCTGTGCAACCCAGACTTCAAATTTATTTTGCTGGTTGCTCAAGAAAGCTTCCAGGTTGTAAACTGGAGAGCATATCTGCATATTTTATCTCTGAAATAACTTCATGCCTCTTAGTTTAAATTTTATACTCTTAGATATTTCATTTTGATCCTGCATACCTGTTGCTTTGTAATACTCATGTGGTGCATATTGTGTTCAGTATAGATTCTTTTGCTGCTACTGCCTTTGAACTTTGTTTCTGGATGTGTAATTGGGAACTTCGGGACAGACTGGAATTTAAAGGGACACATTTGTTTCTGTGCTTATAGTTCATTTTTTCTTCATCATTGATGTGAAGTTTGTGTGGTTAGGTAACAGAGATTGCTCCTGTTAATCATAAGATGGCCCCAGACTGTCCATCAGCATTTCTGTGGTTCCAGTAAATCAAAATTGCATTCACAGAGAAGTAAAGATCTGATTAAGTTCAAGGAGTGTTTGCTACCCATTTGGTCATGAATCTTTTTATATTTATGTATTTTGCTAAAAAAAAACCCAAATCTAAAACTACAGAAATATGATTTGTTGTTTTATATGGGTATGAAAGGTCAGCTGACAGATTAAGGGAAGAATGTAGATTGATGGCCTTTTAGAACAGGATGCGGAGAATATTTGGATCTAAGAGAGAGGATGGAAAAAAGATGATTAAACTGGTAATTGTCATATCAAGGATGATGACTTGGAGTACAAATGGGAGGTGTGAGACGAGCATACTTCCTAACTGTTGTAAGGAAATTGAAGGGATGAGAGCCCTTGGTAGCCCTAGGCATAAATGGGAGCATGGTACAAATATAGGTCTGTAAGAAATAGGGTGGGAGTGTGTAGATTTGATTGGAGCCAGTGGTGGCTCTTTGGAACATGCTAATGAGTGCTCGTGTTCAATAAGAGGTATAGAACTTCTTGACAAGGCAAAGCACTTGTGTGCGTTGTTACCTTCTCAAGAAGGTCTGTGCTGTTGCTTCATTTCTATGAATCTCAAGTCAAAATCTTAAAAGTATCGTAGAATTGGGACATAGTATAAAATACACATCTTGAATTTGGGCATGGTATAAAATACAAATCTTATTTCAGGTATATACATTTTATATTTGAACATTTTGTGATGTGGCATATATGAATTATGCTGTAACATAACACAGTATTGTAAGTGGTGTTAATAAGGATTTCCAAGGAGCATAAAAATTTCGCTACCTCTGGATTGCTATGCGAAATAATGTTTCCCCATAAGTGAGATTTATTGGTATAGTACCTTGACTTGCTGTTTTCTTATTACATTTCTGGACAAATGAGGCTAATGTAGACCACATTAGCCAATTTCTTCATCTTCAAACCAGGTTTTTTGTTGGTATTTCTGTAATATTGTAATTCTTGGACACATTTTTGACCTGTTGGCTGCCCTTTAATAGGTGAATTACTCTCTGAGGTTCATACAGTCTTTCATGGTGAACTTCCTAATTTTGAAGTGGCCTTATAGGAAACGTGCGTGAACACATACCTTTATTTATGGGATTTTAATGGTAATTGTGCTGCTTTTGTAGTTATAACTTACACTGTGTACTGGCACTGTTTAACTGATTTGTGTTTCATTTAAAATTCTTTGTTTTCACATCACAAGACGCCATGACATTTCAATTAGCATGTAGTTCTTTATTGCCCAGTACACTGAGGACAGCAAACACTAAACTGAAATCTTCACTGTGTAAAGAATTTCATCTGTTCTACTGTTTTTATTTAGGTGTATTTTGGACCCTCGGTCACCACCTCTTGAGTTCATTTTTGTTGGAAGTATTGTGCAATGACATTTTACAAAGGGCAGTCAGGACTACCAACAAACAATTTGAATTCTGAGGATATAATACTGTACATGCATTGGGACTTCTTGACACTGTAAATTGCATTGCATGTGTGGTGAGTTTTCTGTAATTTGAACATGGCACGGCACAGCATCGAGAGATGAGCTTTCTTGAGTATTAGAAAGAAAATGAAAAACAATGTAACTGCTGCTTGTGTAATTTTATGTTTAGAGAAATATTGATGTCAATTAAATAAACAATAACAAATACTTTAACATGTAACTTACATACCAGTGTGGGGAAAGTGAAGAAGTAGAACTAAGGCGCATTGTGGTGCTTAAAGTTCTGGTGCGCCCACAAACACAGTTTGTGCCCACATTGTTTCTGGTTTGATGTTCAGGTGACCGTGCATCGTGATAAATTCTTATAATAAAACCAACTAGATGCACTAATTTCTCAAATTTATTTTT
>Ga0123352_10006433_pt1 | contig 17965 bp, 15 predicted proteins | sample TergutLab28metaG_FD_89700 | JGI IMG/M metagenome (GOLD analysis project Ga0123352, IMG submission 89700) | Labiotermes labralis P1 segment gut microbial communities from Petit-Saut dam, French Guiana - Lab288 P1 | ecosystem: Host-associated > Arthropoda: Insects > Digestive system > Gut ... | reverse complement strand
TTGTCTAACCTGGTCATGTGTAATCTGCGGACCAATTGTGTGTCAGTAACTGATTTACAGAGCACAGAGACAGTTAATTGTGATCAATGGTTAAGAACCCGAGTATCAAGCAGCGGGGTTTGAGTTGTGTTTTGTCTCTTTGTGAATGTGTGTATTGCCAGGACAAATCGAAACAAATTCAGCAATGGGTGAAGATAGTATATTATTAATGGTGTCTCGATGTTTGGCTGGCCATGCAGAAGTTCAGTATTCATGCCGCAGTAACCATTAAGTTTGTTAAATCTACCACAAACTGTAATCAAACTAAACTGCTTAGATTTCGAAATCGCGCAACATAACGACGCCAAAATCTCTGAAAATCTCTGTAGGCACGTAACGAAACAAAGGTGTCACTTGTTGCCTTTCTACTGCAACGTCGGTTAACCGAACCCGCCAGAACATTACGTCACATGTACATTGATTGTCATGCAGGGAACATGAACTGTTTTTATCCTTCAGCAGACAGACATGCAACCGTCTGCACAGCCTGTTCATCACTGTCAGCATCACCATTCCATAAAGCTCACTGTATACCACAAAGTCACATCACCTTAAGTCCTCAGACAAATATTATTCGTATATTTATATCTCCTTGATGCCAGCTACATGTCCGGCCCATCTAATACACCTCCATTTCAGTACCATAATATCGTACGGTGAAGAGTACAAGTTATAAATATCGTCCCCCGTAATTTCCTCCGTTCCGATATTATGTGTTCCGTGTCCGGTCCACATAAATGTACCACACTGTTCCCTGTCCAGTCCACATAAACTGTACCAGACTGTTCCCTGTACGGTCCACATAAACTGTACCACACTGTTCCCTGTCCGGTCCACATACACTGTACCACACTGTTCCCTGTCCGTTCCACATACACCTTACCACACTGTTCCCTGTCCGAACCACATATAGTGTGCCACACCGTTTCCTGCCCAATTCCCACATATACTGTACCACACTGTTCTCTTTCCGGTACACATACACTGTACCACACTCTTCGTTTTTCGGTCCACATACACTTTACCACACTTTAATCTGTCGGGTCAACATATATTGTAACACACTGTACCCTGTCCGGTCAACATATATTGTACCACACTGTACCCTGTCCGGTCAACATATATTGTACCACACAGTTTCATGTCCAGGCCACATACATTGTACCACAGAGTTCCATATCCAGTCCACATACACTGTACCACACTCTACCCTGTTCAGTCCACATACACTGTACCACAAAGTTCCTTGTCCAGTCCACATAAACTGTACCACACTGTTCCCTGTCCAGTCCACATACACTATACCACACTGTTCCCTGTCCAGTCCACATACACTCTACAACACCGTTCCGTGTACAGTCTACATACACAGTACCACACTGTTCCCTTTCCAGTCCACATGCACTGTACTACACTGTTCCCTGTCCAGTCCACATAACCTGTACCACACCGTTCCCTCTCCAGTCTACATACACAGTACCACACTGTTCCCTTTCCAGTCCACATGCACTGTACTACACTGTTCCCTGTCCAGTCCACATGCACTGTACTACACTGTTCCCTGTCCAGTCCACATAAACTGTACCACGCCGTTCCCTGTCCAGTCCACATAAAGTATACCCCGTAACAATAAGAAAACTTCAAAAGATTGAAAGTCACTTCTGTAAAACCCCACAGTGTGTAATGTGAGACTTTACAGCTGTGTGTTTGAATAGCTTGCTGCAGCACTAAGTTGAAGTGTATCTGATTTGTAACTGTACATCTTGTTGTTTAATATCGTACATATATTTTGTTTGGATTTGTGTAACGATTTGTTTTTGATATGAAACGCATAGCGTATCGAAAGTATTGCAGACCAACCGGGAAACGACAGAATGGATTTTGCAAAACGCATTAACTGCCTACAGTATTACAGTTGTTCAGTATATTGTATTGATGTTAATTACAACGAAACGAAGCCTTCATTAGATGCATGCCACGCTTTACTTATCTGTAGTACGTAGAACGTTCTGTAGGGGAAACACTAAACAGACAAGTGCATATCAGAACAGCCACAATGGTTGCAGTTCTGTGCTTACTGATTTTGTTGGGATCAATCATTTTTGGTTGTTTTGTGTTCGGTTGTGTGGCCGTGAGATGGCGGAACGTTACTGGATGTTTTGTGATGAATTGTTTGTTTGTTTGTTTGAGGCAATTAAAGTTGTTCGTCTCATTTGGTTTAAAATCAGCTGAAATATTAAAGCAACGTATTTTAATATTTAATTGAAATAAACCCTTTTTATTGCACTTCCGTTAGCCAATTGAACCTGCGTAACTGTTCGGAAGGTTAAGAAGAGTTTAATTAAATAAGCAGACAGATGTTTCCAACATTTAATTTCCAAACTATCCTCAATGTTTATTACAACCCGCTATTTCTATTAAATTACATGCCCTGTAGAATTCAGTTCCAAATATCAAAAAATATTAAATTGAATCTGCAACCAATGTCATGATTCACATTTCAAATTTTTAATCTCGCCAGTATCACTTCATTCTCACGCCTTAACTTCAAATTTTTCTCAAGATACTATCTAACTACGTACAAATCTGTTAGCAATATCACGAAAGTCTAAATATTAAATACAATTAGGCGTCTACACAAGTCACTTCGTTGTATTTCTGTTTAAACTAAATGATAAGAACAATCTAATGAAAGGAATTCTGCTTTATAGTACAAAAGTGCTGCGAAGGCCATAATCTTGATGCAGCCAATTGGAGTTACTTTAAGGAAGGCGTCGATTCCCATAAAAGCTAAGTTAATAGCCTGGAAATGTTGACAGGTAGAACGAAACGTCCGGTACCTACAGGCTGTTACGTAGCGAACTGCAGTATGTATCGTTACTCTGTGACAATACTGTACCTGATCAGGTGGTCAATATAATATCAATTGTCCTCGTGTCATCTCAGTCAGTATAGAGTCTATTCATGAAGGGTGTTTCGAATGATGAAATGGGAGAGAATCTTCTCTACCTAAAAACTGTCACGCCACGAAACTAGTGCAGGGTTAAAGAATGTGTTGAGCTCATATTTCCACTCCCCATTGCGCCTACACAGACAACTGTCTGTTCATATCAAGTGGTCGGCCTCATAAGACCAATAAACTGCAGCTGTCTCTGAACTGCAGTTCGCGCGATGTTAACCAGGTTTGTTCTAACCAACCTTGCCCTTGTAATAAGCTGTCAGTTGTGAATGAACCAAATAAACTCACTGCCACTGTCTTATTAACATAATGCAATACTCCTAACAACAGCACCTCACATTACGGTTCTTGCCGCAGTGCAAACGTGCATAGTGTCAAGTTTATATCTTACTTATTATTTAAAACAATGCTTACGGAATACAGCTGTTCACACAAATGGCACAGAATGCAGTGAGCAGGTCGAGGTTGTTAATACACATATTCAGTTACACAGGATAAAGATAGGTTTCTATTGTGTGTTAGTGTTTTGTGTTCCAATTAAACATGGGAGTATATGCTACAACAGGGGTGGAGATAGATATGTTTTCTGAAATTAGAGGGAGTAGAAGGAGGAAGAACAAGACTTCACTGTGAGGAGCTGCATGTTTGGTTCTGCTCACTGAATGTTGGTGGGTGGTGAACGGAGAGAGAGTGGGACAGATTGGACAAGAGAAATGCACTGGAGATGTTATAAATACACATAAAATTTCAGTTGCAATCCCAGAAGTGAAGAAGCAATTTGGCTGATTTAGGTCTAGAAGAAATATGAAAGAGAGTGCTACGAAATATACATAAAGTATTGCAATTCCAGTTGCCTTCCGCTCAGTAAAATACAAGTTCTTCTTTCGCCCTATGTCAGTTCTGTTACTTGAACAAGTGTCGCTGGGAACAAAATTATTTAAAGATTTGCAAAATTATACTGAATTTTATGAAGTCAATTTGACATTAATTCTATTCCAAATGTGCCTTGGGATTTGTACGTTCACATAGCGTGCTAAAACTTCACGTGACCACTTTGAAGGCGTTTCGAAATAGGTGTTGTTTGAAAGCTTGTAATTCGGTATATGTATAAAATATTAACACGTGGCACGGCAGACAGAACATAACAAGGTGGAAATTTTGAAACACAACTGAAATTTCGAAAGACTGATCTAAACATTTAGACAGAATGTGGCGTGAGAACTGAGTTGTGAGTGGTGGGTTGATAGAAATGTGGAATGGGTAAGAAATGTTAGTAGCGAAAGTGAAGGGATGCAGTAAGTAGATTGGAGAATAGAACTGGCAATTTTGGAACAATTATTGCTGTAAGTACAAGCATTGGTTGATACGTTATTTACACACATCAAGGCACGTCAATTAGAAACGAAAGGAGTTCCTCTTAATATTATCAACAATAACATATTTCGATAATATTCCAGTGTGTTCTCAACAAAACTGCCAAACTCTTCGGATATCATTCCATGCTGACCGGTATGTAAATATCAAATTTTTTTCCAGATTACTGCCTAAGCTTATAGTTCAGGCAATCCAACACTTGAAACTTTAAGCAATTCACATTAAATACAGAAAGACATTAACCTCCACCAACAGCTCTGTACCAATCTGAACTGCCGCAAACCCACTACTCGTAATTACCGTACATGTCAGTTCCAGTCACTCGTACTTCCTTTACCTTCGGCTGCTCATTTAACTGCAAAGGTAAAACAAACGGAACATTTGTACTGATCATCATCACCTCGGCACTCAATACAGATAAGTGGTTAGGCTCAATCAGGAGTGAATGATAGACTGAATGTTAGTAAGGACTCAATAATAGAATTGGGGTCGGGTCGATGTACGAATATCTTAAGTAATTCTGTTACTGCTATTGAAATCATTAGATGATGATGATATTTATGTTGATAATATAAGTGCATCATTAGCCGTATTTAGTGCGTCCATGTCAACACGTTTCGGCGCGTCCTCAGATTGCGATGGAGGAGATGGTCACCAGATGTTGAGGGTAGCTGGTAATATATTGCATAAAGTGCAGGGGACATCCGACAAGGGGTGTCCTCCAGTTTGGTTGCTGGGCGAGTTGCTAACAAGTCAACAGCATAACAATCTACTGCTTTACTGAATATTTCACAGATAAATTGGAGAGAGACTGATCCTTTGGAACGATGTAAGGAATGGGAAATAGAAATGAGATTTTGCCAAGTGCAAAGTACACAGTGTGCGTGGGTCTGGGCCACGGATAATATTAAAGTAGATCTCCAAATAATACGATGGTCAAACCACGATTTTGCTTAGGAGAGGGACAGGTGGCGGGGCATTTAAAATGTTCACTACAATGTGGAGATTATTTTGATTAGCTGGGAAACTGTTAGCTTATCGAGAATAAATCTGTCTGCAGGAAGATGAGAGAGCGAGAAGGAGTGTGGGGGGGGGGCATGTTGAAGGTTGAGACGGAGCAGGAAAGGGAGGAATGGAATATGGCTTGAAACTTAATAATAATAATAATAATTTATGGCTTACGGAATTGAGAACCAATAGACCACGTTGCCTTGTGACGTACACAAACCAATCAGAAGAACGTTACCGTTAAGCAGCGCAACTATAAGTTGCACTGTGAATGCAGTACAGACAGCAGGAAAATGCGATCACAATACAGATCAGCTACCTGCTGCAGCAATATAATTATATAACTTGTTGCAGAAGAGTGTATTGCGGACTGCTTAGAGGCTGTCATTAATTTGGCGAAGTGCTACTAAAAATTACTTCAATTCGCGCACTCATAAGGCATTAATACCGGAAGCGATCATTTGTAAATATTTCGGAATAATCTTAGGCAGCGACTTTAGTTGGGCGGATCAAGTTAACTGCGCGGTGAAAAAGGCCTGGGAAGCACTACATTTCACAATGCGAATACTAAAATAGGGTAATAGTAATACCAAAAGTTTAGCCTACATGTCATTTGCACGTCCGATTCTTGAATATGGGGCCGCGTGTTGGGATCCGTACAGGGAGGGTCAAATAAGTGCGTTAGACAGGGTGCAAAAGAAAGCGGCCAAATTTGCACATCATAAGAAGAGTCCGAACTTGGAACTTTGGCGTCGCGTAGAAAGTTATCACGCATATGTGTCCTCTTCAAAGCGTACTCTGGGGAACGCGCGTGGAAGCCTATTGGTGACAGATTACAATGGCAACACTATCTGAGCAGGGTAGATCATTTAAGGAAAATTAGTAGTAGGAGGCAAAGGACGGATATAGGGAAATATTATTTTGTAAATAGGACCATCCAAAACTGGAACCAGTTACCGACAGAAGTGTTAGGATTTCTCACCTGCAAACCAATCACTTTTTAAAAGAGGGTAAGGAAAGTGATAATTGAGTTGAATTGAAAGGAAATAAAGTGTGCTGGAAATCATAGAAATGTGAAGAGAAGCGGAGTCTAGGGGAGTGAAAAGTCTAAAGTGAAGTGAAAAATTATCTAACGTGGGGAGTAGCGAAGTTCAATAAAGTGAAGTAAAGTGAACGAAACGAAGTAAAGTGGAATGAGGCGAAGTGAAATGCAGTATTGGGAAGGGGGGGAACGAGTCTTTATAGAAATGATTAATAGGAGTATTAAGAAATGGGAAGTGAAGGACTGGGCTGAAAGCGTGATTGAGTTAATGATTATAAGTAAAGAACAATTAGAAGAAGTTTTACACGGTACTCTCTTGCTTGGGTGTTTTAACCTTTTGTACATGTTGTAAAATTCTAATTTGTCTCGTGTGTATTGTTGTTTGTTTAAAGTTGTCTTGTGTGTAATTGTTGTTGGTTGGTCGTGTGTATTGTTGTAGTTATCATCTGTGTATTTGTTGTACTATGTGTGCATTGCTCTTTTACTTAAGATGCCGGATTGCTGGCTCCAAGTCAGTACTCGGAAGGTCCTGCGACCGACCACATGGGCAGATGTTTTTCTTGGTTTCCCTGTGTCTATCAGCAAATGCTGAGATGGTTCCCAACATTCCAAGTTGCCACTAAATGCTTCTCATGTAGCCCTCCCGACTTAAATCTAGTAGTAAATAATTTCATGTTTTGTTTACATATAAAATAACCACTGCCACCGGGTGACAACACAATTGCAGTAAATAAATATATTATTATTATTATTATAATTCGTGCTAACTTTTAAATTTCTAATTATTACAAGCAACAAAAACTTAAACCGAAATAAAACCTAGTTCGCAATATAGAGATACTTAAATTCGGTAAATCACAGTAGAGTTGACATTTGTGGCTCTGCTGCCATTCACTGCGATGGCTGTCGTCTGCTGGGGTGTGGCGCCGTACACACTTGTAGTCATTTACCGACACTACTGACGAACCGATCTACGCCCACCGTTTGGATAGACTGAAGATGAAAACAATAAAATCCTCTAACTGTGTTACCAAACTACACGGCGTCATGTTCCGGTATACTGTAACTTCACTTTATTTATCAAAGTATAGTTAAGTTTTAAAGTCAGATGAATTGATGACTATTGCACAAACAAATGCACTGCTCTTTGCAGATGGCAGGATCTTTCATTGCTGTCAGCATGCTGCTGCTGTTGCTGACTGTGGTCACTCAAGCTGCCGTAGCGCTGACAGACAGCACGCTGACCACAGACCAGCTGCACACAGTTCTGTGTGTGTGGACTGTCGCACATAGTCACTTCACACCAGGAAGACCTCTCGTCGTCTCGATGCCTCGCACAACGCCGGACGTCTCCCGCAGCGCTCTCAGTGATCCTCTGCCACAAAGGGACGATCTGCAGACGGTGAACGTAATACTGGGAAAGTTACATGAGGGAACAAGATGGCCGATTGAACTGTTCCGACCAAACGGAGACAACACTGCAGACACATCAGTTTTACACCACAGTTACATTCTGTTTGTGTGGAACGAAGAGCCGGGCAGCTTAAACGATACGCTTGAATATCAGTTGGAGAATCTGAAATACAGCACATCGTGGAACCCTCGAGGACGTTTTCTTGTGGTGGCAACTGACAGTAGTAATGAACCAGCACACTTACTGGCTGCTCACATATGTTCAATATTGTGGCAGGTGGCCAGAATTGTCAACGTGGTGGTCTTGATCCCAAACCAAATTGCATATCGTCCACTGCATGCTTTGAGCACCACAAAGTCAACATCAGCTGACAGGCTGAACTTGTACAGTTGGTTCCCATATAAATTGGGGGGGTGTGGAAAGGTACAAGACGTCATTTTGTTAGACGAATGGCTCTTTGAAAATAATGGCACATTTTCAGAAAATGCACATCTGTTCCCTTCAAAAGTTCCAAAAAAATTCATGGGTTGTCCCATTAAAATAGGTACCATAGGAATCGACCCATTTGTGATTTTGACAGAAAATTCCACACAGAATGACGGCAGAACTCATTACAAATTAGCAGGCTTATCTATTGAGATACTTAAATTGGTATGTGAGGAAATGAACTTGACAACAATTTTCCTTCCACCATCCCTAAATTTGGAACTTGATTCGTTTGTAAAAGAAATTACTGAATTAGAAGACGATTTATCAGAAGTTCTAACCGGCACAGTTCCTCTGGCGCCTCTATTTGTGACGTCTTCATTCGACGCCACAATACCATTTACACACGTCAATTTCAAGATGCTAGTTCCATGTCCACAAGCTATTCCTGGAACGGAAAGTATACTGAAAACTTTCTCTCTGTCTGTCTGGATGACAATTGGCCTTGTGCTGCTTCTAACAACAGCTGTGTTTTGGTGTGCCGGTAATTGTACTTACCGGTCTGTGTGTAATGAGACACATACATATTGGTCACTGTCCAACTGTTTCCACAATGCTTTGGCTGTGTTTGTGGGAGTGTCTGTTCCACAGCAACCCAAAACTTCTAGCTTTAGGGTTTTCTTCTTTCACTACGTCTGTTTTTGTTTCGCTGTTAGCACTGTATTCCAAGCTTTCTTTGTTTCTTACCTGGTGGAACCGAAGTACGGAAAGAGAATAAATACATTAGACGGACTCCTGGATTCAGACGTAGTTTATGGCTACCACACATTTATTAACTTTATTCAAGACACTCTAGCTTATCCCGAATTTGTGAAGTTCCTTGAACTCAAGACACTGCAGGAAGACTGCAGCGATGTTCGGAAATGTGTTGAGCGAATGATAACTAAAAGAGACATTGCTTCGATTATTACTCCATTATTTGCTACTTATGTTGCTCGGGAAATGGGCACTGTGGATGTCGGTAAAATAATCTGCTCACTTGATGAGTATATAATGTCAGCAGGTGCAACGGTTCTTTTTAAGAAGGGAAATCCATTTCTGAACAGATTCAACAACATAATGAGACGCTATTTGGTAGCCGGTTTGGTGGAAAAGCAACGGAAAGAACTGGAGCATCGAGCGTCTTTGATAGGTGGAGGGAGGTTTAGAGAGGCAACTGCTGACAAGTTTTTCGCATTCTCTGTTTCTCACTTAATGTCGGCATTTGTGGTGCTGCTTGTAGGAACTGTCTTCAGTTCTGTGGTGTTTATTGCTGAGTTAAGTCTGCATTCTCTGTGCCAAAGTAAGGAAAAAAATAATTCTCGCGTTAGGAGAGTGAGAAAGTTGTATAAATATCATCGCTCACATTACAGATGTAGATTAATGTTACTTGAACGGTGACATTGCACGTAAACTGACACACATTTTATGTATGTATGTATGTAAGTATGTATTTATATATATGTATGTATGTACGTATGTATGTATATATGTATGTATGTATGGATGTATGTATGAAAGAATTTACGTATGTAATTATATATGTATGTATGTATTTATGTATGTGTGTATGTATGTATACACCTATGAACATAAGTATGTGTGTTTCTAGTTAGGTATGTATTTATATATGTATGTAAGTATGTATATATGTATGTAAGTATGTATTAAGCGCGTACATATGTATGTACGTGTATGAACTATATATGTATATATTATGTAATTATATATGTATGTATGTAGGTATGTATGTATTTATGTACTTATATATGTATGTATGTATGTATGAATGAGTGTTTATGCATTACGTATGTATGTACGTATATATATATATATATGTATTTTTTGTATGAGTGTATGTATGCATTTATGTATGTTTGTATGTGTGTATGTATGTATGCACCAATTCTGCAGTATTACTACAAATATGTTGAATTCCGTTTACACATTTTGGTGTAATTCAATCACTAAACTGCACATTGTGCCTAACTGGGCTTCAGCTGATTCGTATTGCAGCTGCTGCACTGTTGTAACATGCTACAGCAATGTTAACTGATCAGACAGTGTACTGACAGTTAGCACACAACTTTCTGTTCCATTCTGCACTGCTATAAGTAATTACAATGCAGCACTGTACGCTATCAGCAGACAGCTCAAGACAAGTCATCAACACTTCAGTTCTTTGAATTCTGTGTGATTTGTAAATGTAAGTTCAGGGACAGCTACCAGTTCAGTTATAAGCTTCGCCTTCATTTCTTCCAGTCGTACTGCCGCCAGTGGCACTGTCAGCAGCACTGTACATAAACTGTACTGTAGTTCTGAATTGTTTAAATACAGCAATGCTTGTAACACGATGTTCAGTTACATTTCTATTAAATACATTTATATATGTAGACACTTATTAAGAACAGAGGGAAGACACTTCATTGCATTATAACAAACAATAATACTTTTCGGTGAACTTCTAGACTGCCAATACTGAAAACTGCCAAATGCGACATCAGGAAAGACAAATGATGTCCAGAGCTCTGGCTGTGTATTGAAATGTGGATATGGCACCGGCTGCTTTACATGAACTTAGATTGTGCTGAAATAAACCAAAACAGGGAAAAGTGCGAGACCAAAATAAACGCTGTAAGGAGAACAGTTTTTCGTGCGAACTGCTGACCTCCCAAAAGAAGTAAAAATGAATTAGTAAATCAAGTTGTACGGTTGGAAGAAACACTTTTTGGGCTGATGATGAAGGTACTCCAGAGTCACCATTAAAAGAGGCAGAGGCGAAATATATGTCGCAAATTTTCGGCCACGAATTGAAAACTAAATGTGTACTGCCGGTCATCTTGAAATGTCACACTTTCAGCCTGAAGTACCCTCTATGGACAGGCCTCGAGGATTCTACGAAAAAAGGGAAGTCTTCGTATTCCCGAGAAAATATATGGACGAATATCATTTGTAGGTACTCGGATATTTAATGCTGATAACAGTTCCATTTCCACTGTCCAAATACGTCAGAAAAATTTGCATCGTGCGGGTAAACCGACAGCGTTGCACAATGCAGTTTGAGTTGCTTTACAGACTGTGCTAAATGGACAGATTGTGTGACACGATCCATTGCAGGGCCGAGGGAGTGGGTCAATCAATATCGTGAGAAATATTGCGATTGTGAAGAATGAATTTACCAGAACTGTGTAGTTTGTGTGCTGTGAAGTACCGCTATTTATTGTGACAGGATTTATGATCTTTCATGATTATAGCTGAAAGAAATGTTACATTTGGAGCATGGCTTTGTTTAATTCTGAAATCTGGACAATTCGGAGTGTATTCAGATATAAGTGGAATGTTTTGAAATGTGATCCTGGACATAGATTGACCGATTATGCGAGAAAGAAAGTATAGCACGGAACCAACGAGGAGATGAATATCCTACAAACTGTATAAAGACGGAAGGCTGACTGGATTGGTCAAATCTTGCGTAGGAACTGTGTTCTGAAACACAATATTGAAGTTAAGAAAGAGGGACGAGTAAACTACTAAGTAGGTGTAAGCAGCTCCACGATGAACTTCAGAAAACGAGGAGAAAGAACAAGCAGTCTCTAGACATCTCGTTCTGCAGCAGGCTGTAGACCTGCCGGCAGACAGCACACGTGATGACGATAAACTGACCTTGTTCAGCCTAATACAACACAGGATTATTTTAATTCAATTTCTTACCTCCAAATGTACACTACGTGTTTCGGCCTGTACTTAGGACATCCAGAGTCATGTGAATACGAAACTCTTATACAGGAAGATACAATAACAATCCAAGTGTTCTTTAGTGCTGGTAAATTTGACAGCGGGGAATTATTTGGAATATTAATGATCGCTAACTTCGGAATCAATCCTTTCATATCACATGTTTTGCTAAGTATATGGTAGAATTACATTTTAGTACATTTCCTTTAGTTTCTTGTACCGAATGATGGAATAATATTTACTGGTAATAGCAATACTTAAGGGAGTTCCTGTTGTGTTTATTTAGAGATTAACATATGCCATGACTAAATGATGATGATGATGATATTGTTGATGATGATGATGTTCAAATTGGACCGGAGGTAACTTTAATGTACCTTTTATTAAAAGTACTTTCTTTGCAGTAAGACAAAACAACTGAATGCAGTTCAATTGCTAACAAATTTGTTTTGGAGCGAAAATTCATTCGTTACACTATTTTCTCAAAATTCCGCAGAAAAATTGTCTATTTTTAGAGAGCCAAATATAGGCGTTGTCTGTCTACAAAACACACACACCACACACACACACACATGCATACAACTTTCCACATTTTATCTCCACCTCCACATCCCCCCATATGAACGCACTCACCTTGATGTAACCCCTTAATCCCTGCCATTTCCAAACCCCAATCCAAAACACGTCACACCAAATCTCCTATTCATTCTGTTGCTTGATATTTATCCTTCTTTCTTCCAGTAATTTTTTCTTTTCACAGTTTTAAGCCACTCATTTTTCCGCCTTTTTGCTGCAATAAATTATAACATTTCCACAGAATACGTTCTCACGCACATGTGTGTGCTGTACCTGCTGATGCATGTGACTGACACAGAGCCGTCAGTGCACGTGTACTGAAGTGATACCGCATCACAAACCGCACTGCACTTACCCCAAAGGATGGCAGTATCAGCGCACTGCTGCACATTATCACAGACGGTGCACGGTACACAGAAAAAACTGTGGATGTGCACAGCAATGGAACGTAACTTTGAACAGAATAGACACTACACGTATAACGTAACACTGTGTTGCGTTCACGTAACCATTGTTGCCGTCAGTAAGTATTATACATTGTGAGTTCGTGAGTCACATCAGTTATCCAGCATGCAAAGCGCGCTGTGGCCTGTGAGGCTCTACATGACCTTTCATCATTTGCACATAAAGAGCACAATTTCGTGATAAATTTATTAAGCGTAAAACGTGTGCCTTGATATTCTCAACATCTCTGTCCGAGAATTTGCTTATTCTAAGGGGTGTTCAGCGAGACACAATCAAAAATGTATATCGGTCTTCAAGTAAACTGATCATTATTTTTGCCACATTATAATGAACATTGATTTCTCTCGACAAATTTTCAAAAAAATTCTCTAATATAAACTTCCATGAAATTCCGTCCAGTGGGATCCGAGTTATTCCAAAACGAGTGACAGAACGACATGGCCATGTTAAGAGTAGCTTTTTTTACTTTTGACATAGCCCTAATAAGGACACACAAAGACACACACACACATACATCAACCTTACAACCAGGTGCCACTGTCATATTTTTTATTAGAAAAATTTGGAACTATGGTAGCAATATCTGAACTGACACAAAATGCTACAGGGCGTAAGTTCATACATTACATGTTTTTACCTTATTAGTTCTGTAAAACACTGCGTATCATTTAAAACTGTTCAAACAAATGACACATAATTCACAGCGCAGGTCGGGGTTGTGAATGAACAGTTTAGGTTATACAGAATACAGTGCGTCGAATGTGTGTGTTTGTGTTTGTGTTCCAACGACTAAACAAGTAAATATTGTGCTAGAACAGGGTCTGAGGGGATATTTGATCCGAAGACAGAGGGAATTGAAGGGTAATGAACAAAAGTGCATAGTGAGGAGCTGCATGGTTTGTACTGGTCAGCGAATGTTGGTGGGTGGTGAACTGAAAGACAGTGGGACATATGGGACAAGATAAATGCATCGGAGAATTTAAAAATACAAGAAACTTTTCAGTTGGAAACCGTAAAAGAAGCGGCATTCTGGGAGATCTAGTCCTAGACGGAATGTTAAGGACAATGTGACGAACTGGACACAAAGAATTGCAATTACAGTTGCCTTCCGCTCAACAAAGATCAAAATTTTCCTTCGTTAAAACAGTTCTGACAATTGAACAAACACGTCAATGAGGAATCAATTTATTTAACTATTTGCAAAATTATACTGAATCGTACGAAGTCAGTTGGACATTACTTCTGTCACACTGTGCTTAGAGTTCTGTGCGCGTACATAGCTTGCTGACACTTCACGTGACCACTGTGAGAACGTGAAGTGGTGTTTTATTAACGATTTTAATTCCATACTTGTACACGTATTTCATTGTTGACACGACAGCAAAACAGATCAAAGAGGCGATTTTGAAACACGACTGAAATGTGGAAAGACTGATCGAACACATTACACAGAATGTAGCGTGAGAACTGAGTTGTTTGTGGTGGCTTGAAAGTAATGTGAAATTTATTGGAAATGTGAGTTCAGAAACCTGAATGGCAGCTGCTCGAAGATTCTGGAATATAACTGTCACTTTGATGGCAAGTATTGATGTACGTGTCTTACGTTTTCTGTTACATTATTTACATACGCCAAGGCCCGTAAATTAGACGGTGAGAAACCCCCTTTTCTTATTATCAACAATAACACATTTCCGTAATATTCCAGTGTGTTCTGAACAACACTGCTGAATATTAAAGTCTCTTCAGATATCATTCCATGCTGACCGGTATATAATTATCAAATTTCGGTGCAGATTGCTGCATCCACCTTTGCAGTGCAAGCAGTACAGCAATTGAAGCTGTAAGCAATTCACACCAAATTCCGAAAGACAATAATCTTCACCATTCCCTGCTAATTTTGTGCGTTATGCATTTTATTTCTATATGAGAGAATATCAATGAGGAATCAGTACTGTATTAAATGTCATTAAGTGGTCAATAATAAACTGGATATCAGAAATGAATCAATAATAAAATCAATATCAGTACGAAGCCAATAAAGACGACGATGTTAAGGTGCTAATAATAGACGTAAGAACGGGTTAATGAACGAATATCTTGAATAATACTGTTACTGCTACTGAATATACTAGATGATGGAGATGATGATAATGATGAAAATTTTGGTGCATCATCAGCCGTACTAAGTGCGTCTATGTCATCACGGTGCGGCACGTCCACAGGTTGCGATGGAACAGATGGTAATCAGATATAGTGGATAGCTAGTAATGTATTGCATAAAGAGCACGGAACATCCGACAAGGGGTGCCCTCCAGTTTGGTGGTTGGGCGAGTTGCTAACAACTCAACACTGTAATAGCTTACCGCGTTACTTAATATTTCACAAAACCTCGGACTTGGTCTTATCCTTTGGAACGGTGTAAGGAATGGGAATTGGAAATGCGATTTGGCAATTGGAAGCTATAAAGCGCACATCGGTTTGGGCCATGGATAATATTAAATTGGATATCCGTGGAATAGCAAAGGGCATCCTCGATTTTGTTCAGGACAGGGAAGGTGATGGGACCTTCGAAATTTGTTGATGAAATTTCATGTTCTTTAGAATGAGTGGAATGTCTTGACTAGCTTGGGAACTCTTAATAAGAGACTATGGGGATTTGAGGATGGTGTGTGACCTACTGACATATCCTCTATATTTTTATTTCAATCTGAATATATGGTTCTTTTATGTGTAACTAGCCTATGGAGTGGGCTTTTCTGAGGCTCATGTCTTAACGATTTAAGTGTGCGGATGGTACCCAGGGACTGAGAATTGATCGATCTAATAGGTTCACCGGGTTAGGTCCTTCTTAGCCTGATGATGGAAGCACAGTCAGCTTCCGAACGGAAGTGACTTTTAAGTTTTAGGCCAAGGAAAAAGTAAAAACCGGAGTCTGTGTCAGTGAGTTAATATTTTTTAGTTTCTCAAAAGAGACTGTGCTACATAGAGTTCGTTTGTTGTACAATTAGTGAATGACCAGTCCTAAAGAAGGAGCAGAAAATCACACACAGGAACAAATTGCAGAAATTAAATTCTTCTTACAGCAGTTAAGCGTATCTTGAGGTTTGGACAAATTTAGAGATAAGGATGGTAACTGGAGAGGACACATACAGCGGGTGGAGGAAGATATACCGAAGGTAGCGGTCTGCTACAGCGTGCAGGATGACGAGTGCGAGAGCACGAGAGAGGGGGCCAAGGTGAAAGTCGAAAGGGAGCAAGAAAGTGAGAAAGGGACTATGGCACATTACGTCACGGCACTGCATCACTAACGGTACCTTATAAACAGACATTTATGTCGACACTTGCTCATGCGTATTTACCATACAGTTAGAACTGTAAACCGTGTATGTACCTCATTTCTCTCCATATGTGCTACATGCCCGCCCGTCTCATTATTCTCGATTTGATCACCGAATAAAAATTGGTGAAGATTACAGATCATTAAGATCCTAATTATGCAGTTTTCTCCACTTTCCTGTTACCTCGTACCTCTTAGGCCCAAATATCTTACTCAGCACCCTATTTTGAAACATCCTCAGTCTACGTTCCTCTTTCAACATGAGCGAACATATTTCACAACCATACAAGAAACAGGTAACATTGTAATTTTCTATGTCTTAAATTTATACTGTTGGATACCAAAATGTACGACAAAAATTCTGCACCGAATGATAGCAAGCATTTCCTTACTTCAATCCGCTCTTAACTTCTGAACATTACAGTGACTGCGGAGATTTTATTGTACGTGTGCGAACAGCTACATGTTTTTAAACAAAGCGATCCAGTTGTGTTGAATGTACTATTCATGTAACTATATATAAGACACCTCCTGTAATCTGTGCACTGAACAGTCACCCAAAGACAGTGACGATACCAGATGCTGAACTAATACAATTGTCCTCCTGAAGATGACCATAATAGTGCTCGAAACATGTAGAGGAGAATACTAAATGTTTTGAAATAAAGAATTTGAACATCAAGTTGTTAACAAAGACTATCTCTATTATTTATCAATTTGATAAAATTTATGCTTACTGGAGAAGTAAATAGCGGAAAGTGTTTACGTGGCCAATAGCAACAACGATATTATTAATTTGTTAATATTAATTGCATGACACACTGTATTATACAAAACACAATGATTACAAAAATAGAAATATGATAAGTCTAAAATATAGCGAAACTGTCTGTACAATTCAAGACTGATGCACTGCAAATGCTGTAAAAGAGAAATTGGATGCGTTAAAAGAAAACAAATTTTTGCCTGAAAAAATTAATGTTAGCGAGTGATTGTAACATTTATTACATGTTTGTTTGTTAAACGAAATGAAATCTAACGACAAACACTCGGTAGGTGTGGTTATATTTTGAAACATACAGTAATTCAGCGGTTTGAGGGAAAATGTTTAAACTAAACAATTCTTTCTGTATTCCTTTTATTGATTCGTAAAAGGGAAATGAAAGATTGAAGTTGTGTTACATACCAACAGTATATTGTACACATTGTTATTGTTAAATAAATACTGATAATTTGTTGTTTTGCAATAGAACGAGACACTTTTGGCACAATAAACTGAAATGTATCGTCATCCATTGTGAAATACTAGATGCTGTACTTCATATCTTTACATTGTAATTCTTTCCATAAGGCTTCAAGTGTCACTTTCATTCCACGTCTGCCTATGTGATTTCTAAACAAATAATTTTCTCTTTCTGTACTCTTTAAAATTAAAGCAATTGTCATGATTGTAGACCGCCTCTGTGGTCTAGTGGTCAGAGTTTCTGGCTACAGATACAGAGGTCCCGGTTTCGATCCCCGGCGCTACCAGATTTTCTGAGTATTAGTGGG
>Ga0123352_10006431_pt1 | contig 17967 bp, 12 predicted proteins | sample TergutLab28metaG_FD_89700 | JGI IMG/M metagenome (GOLD analysis project Ga0123352, IMG submission 89700) | Labiotermes labralis P1 segment gut microbial communities from Petit-Saut dam, French Guiana - Lab288 P1 | ecosystem: Host-associated > Arthropoda: Insects > Digestive system > Gut ... | reverse complement strand
CAAAAAGGCAGAAATAAACCGTCTGCGGGGGTATAAGCATGGTGAAAATTAAAATTTGCGGACTTTCAAACCCCTGTGATATAGAAACCGCAAATGTTGAAAGGCCGGATTATATCGGATTTGTTTTTGCAGAAAGTAGGCGACAAGTTACACGGGCACAAGCTGTAACCCTAAGAAAATTACTATCGCCGGATATCATTCCCATAGGAATATTTGTAAATGAAACGATCCCAAATATCTTATCCGTGGTCTGCGAGGGTATCATTGATGTTATTCAGCTTCATGGGTTGGAAGATGAGGCGTATATTCAAAGGTTAAAGCTGTTAACAGGCAAGCCAGTCATTAAAGCAATAGGTGTTAAGCAAAGGGGGGATGTGCAAAAATGGTCAACTACCACAGCAGACTATCTTTTGCTAGATCACACAAGTGGCGGCACCGGAAAAACTTTTGATTGGGATTTAGTTGGCAAAGTCTGCAACCCATACTTTTTAGCTGGTGGACTCAATTCTAAAAATGTAACAGAAGCAATGCAAAAAACAGTACCTTATGCTGTAGATGTGAGCAGTGGTGTAGAGACAGAAGGAAAAAAAGACCCAGTAAAAATAAGGGAATTTATCAGGAGGGTAAGAAATGGATAATAAAAAAGGACGGTTTGGAGAATACGGCGGCCAGTATGTACCTGAAACATTGATGAGCAATTTACACGAACTTGAAGAGGCATATCTGCGTTATAAGGATGATCCTGATTTTCAAAAGGAGCTGCTGGATCTGCTTCAAAATTACGCAGGTAGGCCATCTCTGTTGTACTTTGCAAAAAAAATGACAAATGACCTGGGCGGTGCAAAGATATATTTAAAACGTGAGGATTTAAACCACACAGGTTCACACAAAATAAACAATGTAATGGGCCAAGTTTTACTTGCAAAAAAAATGGGCAAGGCGCGTGTTATTGCGGAAACCGGAGCCGGACAACACGGCGTTGCAACAGCTACTGCCGCCGCACTTATGGGACTGGAATGCGATATTTTCATGGGTAAAGAAGACACAGAGCGTCAGGCATTAAATGTATTTAGAATGGAGCTGCTTGGCGCAAAAGTACATCCTGTAACAAGCGGCACCATGACCCTTAAAGACGCGGTAAACGAAACCATGCGGGAATGGGTATCACGTATCGACGATACCCATTACGTACTCGGCTCTGTTATGGGCCCCCATCCATTTCCTACAATGGTTCGCGACTTTCAAAGGCTAATCGGCAAAGAAATAAAAAAACAGATTTTACAGGCAGAAGGACGGCTGCCCGACGCCATAATAGCCTGTATAGGCGGCGGCAGCAACGCCATAGGTGCGTTTCATGAATTTCTGGATTATTCATCAGTTAAACTCATTGGGTGTGAAGCCGCAGGGCATGGTGTTAAAACTCCTAAAAACGCCGCAACCATGGCAAACGGAACGCCTGGCATTTTTCACGGCATGAAATCATATTTCTGCCAAGACGAGTATGGACAAATTGCACCGGTGCACTCCATTTCCGCAGGGCTTGATTATCCTGGCATTGGACCAGAACACGCCTATTTATCAGATACAAACAGAGCTGAGTATGTAGCCGTTACCGATGCCGAAGCGGTGGAGGCCTTCGAATACCTCTCCCGCACAGAGGGAATTATCCCGGCAATAGAAAGTGCCCATGCCATAGCTTACACAAAAAAAATAGCACCAACCATGCATAAAGAACAGGTCATAATTGTAAATCTATCAGGCAGAGGAGATAAAGATGTCGCGGCTATAGCCCGGTATAGGGGGGTAAATATTCATGAATAAAATAACAAAAGCATTTGAAGGGAAAAAGGCGTTTATCGCATTTATAACCGGCGGCGACCCGGATATAGAAACAACGGAAAAATTGATTGTCGCTATGGCAGAGTCCGGTGTTGACTTAATCGAAATCGGCATACCTTTTTCCGATCCTGTAGCCGAAGGCATCGTCATACAAGAAGCTGATGAGCGGGCACTAGCAAATGGCTGTACAGTTGACAAATTATTCGATATGGTCAAAAGAGTTCGTGAAAAGGTAGAAATCCCACTATTATTCATGAGCTACATAAATCCAATATTTGTTTATGGCAAAGAGCGGTTTATGGAAAAATGTAGCCAGTGTGGAATTGATGGAATTATTGTACCGGATTTACCTTTTGAGGAAAAAAGTGAACTCGCAGCAGAATGTGCAAAATACGGCATCATACAAATTCCTATGATTGCGCCAACTTCCCAAGAAAGAATAAAATCCATTGCAAAAGATGCAGAGGGCTTTATCTATTGCGTATCCTCTCTTGGCGTTACAGGAATGCGCAGCCAAATAAGCACAGAAATAGCTGAGATGATAAAGCAAGTAAAAACCATTTCAGCGACGCCCTGTGCAATTGGATTCGGCATATCAACCCCTGAACAAGCACGAGAGATGGCGGCTGCATCGGATGGAGTAATTATCGGAAGTGCCATTGTTAAACTGATTGCCGAACACGGAAGAGAATGCATAGAACCTGTAACGGAGTTTGTCAGAAAAATAAGTGATCAACGCAGTTAAATCGCAATATGTAAAATTCAACTCATTCCATTTTGTCATCAGTTGAATGTTGTAAAGAATTGAATTATAAATAAACCCCAAGCTTAACTTATAGACGCAGCAATCTACTTGTCTGGGCTTGGGGTATTTTTAATGTTATTTTTTCTGGGCTGTTATGCTATATCTGCTGCTATTAATTTAAGGGCGCACCAAAGCCCACATCATTACCATAAATGCCATATTCAATATAGACGATACCTTCATCACTGGTTCTAAAGCGATAGGTGAACTCACCATCTGCTGGGTTATGCAGAACCCTTATAAGTCCGGATCCATCGGCATGTTCAAACAAGTACATATAATAGCCATTTCTTATGGCATCCAAATTCCCTTGATAGTCTGCACGGAACATTGCTAAAACGTCAGCGCCATAGTTGCCGCTGGCAGCATAGGTCGCAAGCCTATCAGTCATCCATTCACGGAAACTATTGTAATCCATTCTTACAAATCCATTCATTTGCAAGGTTTCATAAAAGACTGGTGGATCGAATGCATCCAAGTCTGTCAAAGGTCCATCATTATAATCATTCACCACTTGCAAAAGCGGATTTGCTTCAAGAATTTCCGCAGCCCTTGCCGGGTCGGCAAAAGATAAGCAGATAGGTAATTCAAAAACCACGCTCACCCCATCAAAACCCGAATCAACCCTAAGTTCCCACGGATCTGCACTAAAAGCAAATGCATCAATATCAAAGAACCAACCCGAATTTACGCCAATGTATATCCCGTGCCCAGCAAAAACTTTGATATTTTCCATGTCGATTATGCGATATCGAATACCATCAATCACCATTTCGTGATGGCCGCCTTCCAAAGTGTGTAGATTCACTTGCCACGGCATGTACCCTCTAATATATGGGGAAATATAGAATGGTTGGAATGCTTCGTCCATAGTATCAGCCATTGGGCTGCCATCTTCTCTTTCGATAGCCATTACAAGATAAGTGCGGTCATTAGACAGTCCCTCGGCGTAAAACAAACTGTCTGAAATTGAATATCCCGATACGAGGGAAAGTAATGTAAATCGATAGCCGCCTGAAGAAAGAGATTCATTAATATGAATTGCATCGTCACTTTCAAAGGCTAAACTTAAGCGCTGGTCCCCAAGCTGATAGGCGACTTCGCTGGATGTTAAAGATCTTATTGCGGCAAAAACTGTAATGCCTGTAAGCACTATCGCAAGGCAAGCGGCAACAGTCGTGCCAACAAAGCGCCTGATTGTGGTTTTTTTCATAGTGGGATGCTCCTCATAGTTTATTTTCTCAAAAGACCGTGCCTGAATATTGGCTAGGTTTATCTGGTCAAAGTCAGGGGTATATGCTAATAATTCATCAATCTGTTTTTCCGACAGTGCGGAAATTAAGCCTTGTTTTGGCATAGGGCAAAACCTCCATTTCCTTCTAATTTTTTTCGTAGCTTTAACTTGCTTTGATACAGCCTATTCTCAACCTCTTTCACCGGCAGAGCGGTGTTTTTAGCAATGTTTGCAGGTTTTTCTTCAAAAAAGTATCGGCGGATGACAATCTCCTTGTTTGGTTCAGTTAAGGATTCGATGGCTGTGTAAAGATCTTGATACATTTCTTTACTTGCAATGTAGTCAAGCAAATCATCATCTGCTGATTGAATTGCTTCATCAAATTCAATAATCTTTGACTTAGTGAGTTTTCGATATATGTCGAGGGCCTTGCCTTTTGCAATAACTGCCAGAAATGTTTTGAGTGAACCTTTTTGTTGGTTAAACTTGCTAGGATTCTTCCAAACTTGAACATATACATCACTGATACATTCTTCTATGTCTTGGGTTGTTCCTATGCCGCCTAAAATACCGCCAACTACCACCCAAAGGAGTTTGCTGTAAGTATCAATCATATATGCAAAGGCATCTTGGTTCCCTTCAATAAGTTCTTGAATCAACTCATTGTCATTCAATTAAATCACCTTCCCGGTTGCATGGGCGAGCAGTTCACACAGTGAACGACCAGCCCTTATTGCTGTTTTGACTAAGCGCTTATACTTATAATACGAAAGTTTTTGCGAAATCACTTAAATTATTTTCTAAAAAAATTCAGTTGGTTAGTGTCACTAACCAACTGAATCAAAAAAGTAATATATTTTCACGTTCTAATTCCGCCTTTAGCGGGAATTCTTATTGGCATAGCGCCTGATCTAAATCATTAATTATGTCAGATATATCTTCAAGCCCAATAGAGAGCCTTACCATATCTACTGTGGTGCCGGTGGATTTTAACTGCTCGGGCGTAAGCTGTGAATGTGTTGTGCTTGCCGGGTGGATTACTAAAGATTTTGCATCCCCCACATTTGCCAAATGTGAAAAAAGCTTTAGAGAATCTATGAACTTGCGCCCGGCTTCCAAGCCGCCTTTTATGCCAAATGTCATAATTGCGCCTGCGCCTGTTGGTAAGTATTTTTTTGCCAGCCCATGATCCGGATGGCTTTCTAAGCTGGGGTAACTAACCCACGATACTTTGTCGTGCCCGTCCAAATATTTTGCAACTGCTAATGCATTTTTGTTATGCCGCTCCATGCGCAGGTGAAGCGTCTCTAACCCCTGTAAGAAAAGAAAGCTATTAAACGGTGACAAACAAGCACCCATATCACGCATAATTTGCGTCCTAAGCCTTGCAATAAACGCATTTTTACCAAGGCTGGTAAATGCCAATCCGTGATAACTTGGGTCAGGTTCCGATAAAAGCGGAAACTTGCCATTACTATAGTCAAAATTACCGGAATCTATTACAACACCGCCCATACTGCTACCATGTCCACCAATAAACTTGGTGGCAGAATATACAACAATGTCTGCACCAAATTCTATAGACCGGTTAATATATGGTGAAAATGTTGCGTCAATTATCAGTGGGATACCGTTGTCGTGGGCAACTTTTGCCAAGCCTTCTATATCAGCTACATCAATTTTTGGATTACCAATTGTTTCGGCAAAAATAGCTTTTGTTTTGGGTGTAATTGCTTTTGCAAAACTTTCTGGAGAAGCATCTGCCGCCCAATTTACCTTAATGCCTAAATTGGAAAGCGCATGGGAAAACATGTTGTACGTGCCACCATATAAACTTGACGAACTCACAATCTCGTCTCCAGATCTGGCAATGTTAAAAATAATGCCAATGATAGCTGCATGTCCGGAAGCAAAAGCCAGCGCACCAACTCCGCCTTCCAGTGCTGCCATTCGTTTTTCGAATGCATCCGTTGTAGGATTCATTATGCGAGTATAAATATTGCCCGCTTCCTTTAAGGAAAACAAATTTGCCGCATGTTCCGTATCGCGAAAATTGTAAGCGGTGGTCTGATAAATGGGCACAACACATGCGCCTGTTGTAGGGTCTGGCTCATAGCCTGCGTGTAATAAAAGTGTGTCTAGTCTTGCATTTTCCGGTAATTTCATTCTAACTCCTCCTAAAATAAATGCCGCACGGCCGGGGCAAAGCCCGGCCTGCGGCAGCGTAATACTATAATTTAATCCCGCACAGTAATGATAGCATCTTCGCCAGCAGATAAATACGCTCTTACACCTATACTTTGTACCAAAGTACCCTCTGCTCTAAATGTGCCGGGGTTTATTACGCGAGCGTAATAGTAGTATACATTAACACGGTCAAAGCGTCCATTAAAATCAAAGAATGTGACACGCTGGCCTTCGGTCGTAGCATGGCGCCATTGGCGATAAGCATTATCTCTTGTACCAAACCTGGCAGAATTTTCTACAAGCGTGAGTCCTGCTGGTAAAAAGTCTGTTATTACATAGGATCCGCTGATGTCTCTACGTGAATAGTCGATTGAAATTTGCACACGCACAAGATCGTCCTGATTAAATGTGTTTGCGCGCGTATTTGTGCCGGCTTTAAAAAATTCTCGGCGTATTACAATATCGTTGTCAACAGGTTCGATATCTTCAAGAGGGGTGCGTATAATTGATACAGCGCCAACGCTGCCGGTTATAGATGTTAGATTAAATTGATACATGTTCTGTGCCGGTATACGCAGTGTAAACTGTCTCCCATTTGAAAGGTCACGTGTAACTTCTTCTCCAAAAAGTGTGTAGGTTATGCTTGCAGGTGTATCTGTATGATTTTCAATTTCATGGGTTATAAATGCAAGGCGTTCTAGGTTTAAAGTAAGGTGGCAGGTGTGGTGCCTTGCAGCGTAATTGTGTAAAGCCAAAGCCTCAGGCATATTCAGTTTTGCCGCTAAAAGGGAAACAACGGAGGTTGCATCCAAAATTTCTGCACGGTTTGTGCCTGTACCTATGCGGGAGTAGGGTGCAATTACTTGTATATGGGGCACAATACGGTTGCTATATAGCTCTTTAGCCCTATGGGTTTCCCCAAGCGCGGCAAGGCCAAGTGCAACGTAAGCCGTGTCTCGTACAGATAGGTCTTCTAATTTTGCATAGTTTTGTAAATCCAGCAGCACAGGCGCGTTAAGCATTGCAAGGCCGTACAGTGCAAGCATTTTGTTTGCGGTATCACTTTCAAAAGCATTTTGCAAGTACCGCCGCAATGAATGTACATTCATTTCGTCCATAATAAACGGCATTAACATGACTGTAGTGTTTAAGTTGGCGTTTGCATATGGCAACATTGCAATTCCGCCGTTTTCCATTTGGTAATCCTGTATATTAAATTCCGTTGAAGTGTGTCCAAATAAGGCAACATCCGGGAAATGTGTTTCAATTAAGCGTGTGGCCTCCCTGCGTGCTACCAGGCCTTCTATTCTTGCGCCTCGAGTCCAACGCATTCCCATGAGGGTGTGCAAAAACTGCCCTCGGCCATGGTCTGTGAATGTGATATTGGTTAAACCTTGTGGATTTATTTCAAATACAGTATTTTGCGTAACATCGTAAAATATGGCGGTGTCAATTTGTCTGTGGGAGTTTACAACCTGATAGCTATGGCGCACCGCGTCATTATAACCATTGGATACCGTTGCACGTACAATCAACGAGCCGCTATCGGTCATTTTCCAAAGTGGGATATTTACGCGCTCAAATGCCGCACCTGTTGCGGTGCGGATATCTTCGGGGGTATTTTCGCACCAAACTTCAAATGTTACTAGTTCTCCTCCAGAAAGGCTTGTGCCAAATACATTTACGCCAATGGATGGTACATCCCCAGTTAAAAATATGCGATTTAGGGTGTAGTGTAAGAACATTGGCTTGGTAACGCGAATATTTTGCACATCATTTCCCGCATACAAATCTGTACTTATACCCGAGGCTGTCATGCGCCAAGATGTTATATTGTCTGGCAATTGAAAAGTAAATGAAACCTGCCCCTGGGCATTTGTACGCAGGCTTCTAAAAATTGCGGTGTCTTCAAACCGTTCGCGTATGCGCGCTTGGTCGCCGCCGCCTGCCCATGCTGCGTCTGACTCTGTCGCAGGTGCAGCAGCTGCCATATCTGCTGTTGCTGCGAATCCATACATTTGCCGCGCAGCGGATTCTTCCATTTCTATACCATCGCTAATAAATGTTGCGTGTGTTGCCATGCTCACTTGCAGGTTGTTACTTATAGAACCATACAGCATTGCTAATGTATCTACGGTGTAATCCATAAGGGCAAACAATGCTTCATCCACAAGGCTTATATTAATGTTTGCAGCCTTTGGATTGCCATCTAAATCTGTTGCGGTTATTGTAATTGTAGACATATCCCCGGGTTTGTAGCTTTCTTGGCATGCGGAAATATCAAGTATCATATTTCGATTTGCGCTGTTAAAATGTAAATTGGCTCTCATTTGGCCGCCTGTGTGGTAGGTGTGGCCATTAAAGTGATAGGCAAAAACAGATGTATTGGGTACATGCTGTTCGTCAAAAGTAAAGGCAAGCGCGTTTTCACCAACATGGTAGCTTAAAATTCCATCATGCACCACAACAAATAGGAAGTTGCCTCTTGTTACAGGCTCAGTACCGCTCATGATGGTCAGTTCAACTTTATCGCCAATATCGTAGCCTTCATCCCGGGGTCTTGCGCCATATAAAAATGGCATATCATCGCTTGCATTGCGGTGAAAGCTCGACCAATCCCGGCCAATAAATGCATAGTGCCTTATGGTGCGTCCATTTCCATCTGTAGTGGTTATACGTGCTTCATAGCTTTCATTTCGGTTATTAGGAACTTGGAAATCCCGAGATGCTTCGCCGTTTTCATTAGTTGTAAGGTTAAACTGCTGCAAGCGTTGCTCTCTGCGTACATGGCGATACCTAGGTACTACCTGTCTGGTTACAAAGTCGTATCTTTCACCATCACGAACACGCTCCCAATATATACGGTAAATGTCAACAGATAAATGCTGCCCCGCTACAGGCGCGCATAGAAAATCGCCCCCATGTATGGCTGTTCCATCGTTTAAGCGGTCTATTGTAATCGCTTGAATATTTACGTTGAGGGATGCATTTTCTCCATCTCGTGTTGCGCGTGGGCGCACATGTATATCGTTTATAAAAACCCGGACATTCGCGCTTTCATGCACCCATCCGATTTCTGGCAGTGTTGCTTCTGCCCCAAACTCTAAAAAAACTTGCCCCTGGGCATCCGCATCCGACGCAGCTATTTCTACAGGCAGTATATAGGTACCATCCAGGCCCAAATTTGCCCTAAAACCACCGGCACCGGTTGGGGTTTGTAACTGATGACCCCACAGCCAGTAATGGATTTCTAAATCTGCCACAGGGGTCCCTTCAAAGAATTCTGCGCTGGCGGTAAATTCCACTCTGTCGCCCAAAAATGCAGCAACCCTATCTGCCCTTACTGTCAGTTGATATGGCGGTTTTTCATAATCCATAACGGTAAAAAATATGGAGCTTACTGCGGTACCGCCATGGTAAATTGCAAGCTCGTACGACCCTGGGTCTAAATGAGGTAGTCTAATTTCACCAGAATATGCACCATATTGCACAGGTATGTTTTGTCTATGCAAAGTGTCGCGCTCAGGGTAGTGCCACCAACTGTGTTCGGTAATGGTTGCAGTTACAAATGTGATATTTTCCTCTAACCGGCGGTTTTGTATAAAGCCCCAAAAGGATAATGTGTCGCTGCGCTGAAATAATGTGCGGTCAAGTTGTAATGCCGTCCAGTAGTTGTTATTCGCTTGTGTGTTAACCCATGGAGACGGCGCCCAATCCCAGGACATAGACCGTGTGATTGGCGCGTCACCCCACCAGCCGCCGGTATTATGAAAAGACTGGAATGCGCCTGAATGAACAAACACAACATTTTCCATATCGTATTCTGTGGTAATAATTACATGTTCACCGGTAGTAAGCATCCGATTTATAACAGCAATTCCATAATCACTCGTTTCATAAGTTGTGCCTGTTACTCCATCGTAAATATTTGCATTTGCAACAGGCAGGCCTGTGTGCATGTCGTTTACCCATAAAAGGGACATATTATTATCCCCAATTACTTGCACTGCCAAGTCTGTTATCTGGATGATCATTTGATTGTCGGAATCCTCTGTTACAGCATGAAGCACGTAAAAACCCGGAGGCAAAGCATTTGGGAATGTAAAGGTTTCGCCCCACCAGTTATCTTCTCGGCTTGTGCGAACGGTGGTTGATGATACTTGTGATAACGTAGATGTGTCTACAAAGCGGTCTCGCAAGGAGTTGTGCGCCCAAAATGGCACTTCAGCAAATCCATTGATGGCGGCAATTGCTTGGGCAGTATCGTCAAATCTATATATGTTCATGGTAATTGCAGGGCGGGCTCTATCTCGGTTATAGTTAAACCAAAAACTTACGCTTGGCACTGCAAAAGATGGAAAGTCTACATACTGCTGAGAAAAATGTACCGATGGAAACCAGTGATCACCTCTTGATGCATCGGCCTCAAGCTCTGTTTCGAAAGAAAATACATAGTCGGCTGTAGTTGCTTCGCTTGTACCCACAAGCCCCACGCCGGCGCCAATTGTAACCGTGTAAATTTGCTGGTAGTCAAGGGCATCTGTTGGCATGAAAATCGCAATAGCATCCCTATAAATGAATCGCCCTTCAACATAAGGGTAAATGCTAAAGTAATCTTCAATATTTATTTCCCCTTGATTCCCTGTGGAAAAGTTAATTTCTATTCCGGTGCGTACAGGCACATGGATTGCCTGGTTGCGTGGAAGCGTTGATGTAATTTCAAAACGGACACTTGTTTGAAATGCCCAGGTAATATCGGGCCTGTCGGTTCTTTCAAGCCTGAACACATAAACAGAGTTTGACCTTAATGGAATTGCAGGAGTTACAAAAAAAGTATTAGCCTCCTGCCTAACTACAGTAGGGCTTGGCTGCCCATCTATGGATAGGGTAGGGGGGATATCATGTGGAGTTTTTAAAAAGAACGCGCTTAATGTATCGATACCAGTTAGGCCATACATGGTTGGGGTCAGAACGTAACCATCTCTTGGTATCAGCATTTCTTCAGAAAAGCTGTGGTCCTCAAAGCGTGGAATAGTAGAAGCAGCCGCAGCCGTGAGTGCCGTTGGGGTGTGGAATATACGCGTGGCTATAGGGGTGTCGCCTGCTTCCAAAATAGGTGTAGAAATGGCTACACCACCAGTGCTGCCGCAAGCGACAATGGTGGATAAAATGAGTGTAACTGCCAGGAGAAGTGCCAAAATTCTTTTCATAAATACACGACCTTTCAAAGGGAATATAGGGTGATATAACCAGATAACCAGCCTTGTCATTAAAACATTACATTTTAATAAAAATTCAGTTGGTAACAATTTGTTACCAACTGAATTGTAGTTATATGCAATTGTCTACTTCTCCCACGAGTTTACCCAACCAAGCACATTGTCTGGAGCAGGAACTTCGTTTTGCATAACCCGCAGGTTTGTGAGTACTGCAGAATGGCGAAAGGCCAAACTAATCACGGGAAGCTGGCTTGCAAACATACCTTCAAACTGGGCAACAGCTTGCAAATACGCGCTTTCCGTAAGTGCAAATCTTGTTGCGGTAAATGCGGTTTCCAGAGCATAATCCTCAAGATAAAATCCTCCTTGGAAAAAAAACTGAATGTCTGGGATCAAAGAAAGGTTTACACCGCCTATAAATAGGTCAAACTCACCGTTTTCCAGCAGTTCAAGATATTTTTCAAAAGCAACAATTTTTGCGTAAGCGGACAGCCCCACTTCATTTAAGCTATTTGCAAGCCTTTCTGCAATGCTTACACGCTGCAAATTATCTTCATTTGCAATTATTGTAAGGGGCTCAGATAAATTTACGCTGCCAAGAAGTATTCGCCCACGTGTAGGATCATATGGCAGCCAAGTGCCATTACCACCTGCAAGGCTATAAGGGTGAATAGGGCTTGTAGTACGCACTGCATGGTCAAGATAGACAGCATTAATAGCTTCGCAGGCATTAAAAGCATGGGCTATACCTTGTCTAATCTGCAGATCATTAAAAACTTCTCGTTCAAAGTTAAATCCTATAAATTCAAAATACATAGCCGGAAAAACTTCATGGCGAATATGACGCACACTCTGATGGCGGGCCCAGTCTGTTAGTGGCATGTGTATGGCATCTATGCGGCCTTGGTCAAATGCATAAAGTTCTGTTTGGGTATCTGGTAGAAAAATAACTTCTATTTCTTGTATTTGCGGGCGTCGGCGAAAACTATAGGGGTTTGGTATAAGCCTTATAGTTCGCATGGGATTATGACTTTCAAGCATAAATGGCGCGTTTCCAATAGGGTTAAAACTATCAATTAGATGGTGTTGCGGAATGATAGGAAAACCGAGTGCAGCTCCGGCACTTGGTGATATTTGATAAAACCTAATTTGTACAACCCGCGAATTGATGCGCGTTATTTCAGATATATTCTCTATGTTTTGTTTGTATATAGCATTTGCAGATGCACCACGCAGTGTTTCTACGGAAAATATGATATCGTCGGCAGTTACAGGTGTTCCGTCACTCCAAAAAGCGTCATTTCGTATTGTTAAAATGACGCTGGAAAAGTCTGATGCAAACTCTAAATCTGTCAAATGGCTTACTGGTTGAAAATGCTCATCCAGCACAATTAAGGGCTCAAAAATAAGCCTAAGTATCCTGGCTACTGTAACGTCTTCGTTAAGTAATGGATTTAAGGTGAGGGGGTGACGCATAGAAAGTCTTAAAGTGTTATCAGTAATAGTTTGTGCGGGTATACTAATTTGTTCTAGTAGGAGCAGTTCTTCGTAATAATCTTCGTACTCATCGTAAATCTCATAAGCGGGAGGTATTTGTGTAAGCAACCCTGCTGGATTTCTTGAAAACTCGGATGAATTACAGGCTGTAAATATAAATGCAGCGCATAATATGAGTAATAGTTTTTTCATATACTAACTCCTTTAAGGCAATGCAAGCAAAATACGATAAATTTGTTGAAACTGCTGTACACGGCGCAAATAATTTTCTGTTTCAGGAAAAGGGATGGTTTCGATGGTTTCTTGGTCTGTAGAAAATTCCGGGTTATTAAGCCAGGAGTTTACGTTTCCAAGCCCGGCATTATATGCTGCAAGAACCAAATCTAAATTTCCGTCGTAGTAGTTTTTTAGCCAGTTTAAGTAAAACGTGCCTATGGCAATGTTTACCTCGGGTACCCAAACTTGCTCGGGTGTAAAATGAGTCATGCCCATTCTGCGCGCCATATCTGCGGCGGTTGCAGGCATTAGCTGCATTAATCCTTGCGCCCCTGCGCGAGACTCTGCGCGATAATCAAAGCTGCTTTCTGCCATAATTACGGCAAGTATAAACGAAGGTTCAAGTTCGCCTGCGTGGGCTGTAATAATATCCAAGTGTTTGATGGGGAAAATCATTCTCACAGTTAGAAACATTGCTAAAGCGCATAATATTACAACAAAAGAGAATATTAGAAACTTTTTCATATAAACTGCGGTATCCTTTCTGAAATCATGTTTTGCACATTCTCTCTTAAATTTATTAAATTTCCATCGTTCTCAATTATAGCATCCGCAAAAGGGCGGAGCGCCTGATCTCCTAAGCGGCTGTTTATGCGGTGTGTGGCAGTTTCTATGTCTATATTGTCCCGGGCCATAATGCGTGCAACACGCAATTCATTTGATGCGGTCACAAGCCATACCCTATGGCATATTGTATTAAGCCCCGATTCTATTAAAAGTGGAGCGTCTATTACCGCAAAGGGATAATTGGAGGCGGTTGTCAAAAGTGCTTGAGTTTTTGTAATGACTATCGGGTGTACAATTGATTCTAGTAAAGCGAGTTTTTCTTTGTTTGCAAAGACTAATCCACCAAGTGCTTTACGGTCAATTTCTTCATCACTTTTTAAAATTTCATTGCCGAACTCGCCTACAATTTTTTCGTAGGCCGCCTGGCCTTTTTGCATTACTTCGTGGGCAAGCTTATCTGCAACAATTACATATCCGCCATGTTCTGCCAAAATGGCAGAAACAGTACTTGTACCACTGCCAGTTATGCCCGTTACACCTATAATAATTTGGTTATTTTGCGCCATACCAGCTTTCACCTACACTAACATCCGCCACAAGGGGCACTTTTAACTTTACAGCGTTTTCCATTTCTTCTTTTAATATATGGGTTACTTGGTCTATTTCTGAGTGTAAAACTTCAAGCAGGAGTTCGTCATGTACCTGCAAAATTAATTTGGAGGTGAGCCCTTCTTTTTGCAAGCGATTGACCACATTTATCATTGCAATTTTAATAATATCCGCCGCACTTCCTTGAATCGGCATATTCATAGCAACTCTCTCCCCAAAAGAGCGAAGATTAAAATTGTGGGATTTGAGCTCAGGCATAAAGCGGCGGCGGTTATATATTGTAGAAACATAACCATTGTCTTTTGCGTCCTGTACTGTGCGGTCAAGATATCCTTTTACGCCGGGATACTGCCTAAAGTATCCAGAAATATAGGTTTCTGCCTCTTTAGGGGAGATTTTCAAATCTTCGCTTAATCCAAATGCACTAATGCCATAAATGATGCCAAAATTTACAGCCTTAGCGCGATTGCGCTCTTCTGCTGTTACATCTGCTTGAGGGATTCCTAAAACTTGTGAGGCTGTAAGCCTGTGTATATCCATATTTTCATTAAAGGCTTTAATCAGTATTTCATCTTCAGACATATGCGCCAAAAGCCGTAATTCTATTTGGCTGTAATCCGCATCAACAAATACAGTTCCTTCTTTTGGTATAAATGCCTTGCGAAGTGCACGGCCTAGTGGCATACGTACCGGGATATTTTGCAAATTAGGTTCGGCACTTGATAGCCGTCCAGTTGCCGTCAGTGCCTGATTAAATGTGGAATGTACCCGGGATGTTTCTGAATTTATAAGGGGCAGCAATCCATCTACATATGTGGACTTTAATTTAGAATGGGCACGATATTCAAGTATTAACGGAACGATAGGATGCTTATCTACAAGCTTCTCCAGCACATCTGCGGCTGTTGAATAACCTTGTTTAGTTCTTTTCCCGCCCTTTAGTTCAAGCTTTTCAAATAAAATTGTGCCAACTTGTGCCGGAGAATTTATATTAAATTCCTCACCGGCTAAGTCGTAAATAGTTGCAGTGAGTTGAGAAAGTCTCCCATCAAGGTTGCTGCCATATTCGGTTAAAATATTACTATCTACTTTAATACCTTCGACTTCCATACCAAAAAGGATTTTTGATATAGGAAGTTCCATTTTTTCATATAATTCTAGCTGGTTGTTGGTAATTAATTTTGCTTCGACAATTTGCCATGCGCGAAATAGTACATCTGCTATGCCGGAAGCATATTCTGCCAACCTTTCTTCGGAAAGGCTGCTAACTGTGCGGCGATCTTTAGTGCGTTTGCCCTTGTTATCAAGGATATCTTCCAATGTTGGCAAGTTTTTTTGCAGGTAAGCCTCTGCAATATCGGAAGGGGTGTTGTTTGCAGCCAGCGGGTCTAGGATGTATGCTCCCAGCATGATGTCTTTATTGTTATTCTGAGAAAGCACTATACCATGGGTAAAAAGATGCCGGGCTTCGTTTTTTGTATCAAACATGCACTTGGGCGAGTCCGACTCTAACCAAGGTTTTGCGAGTTCTAATAATTCTGCCCCTGTCATACCCGGAACTGAGGCCAGGGAAAGCTCACCGGAATCTGCTGGAATGTATTTTACAGCTTCGCTTTCAGTTGCAATTGCCATGCCTGCAAGCTGTGGTTTTTCGTACGCATCCCAGAGTAAATATAGGGCAGAAAATTTTTCATGCAAGGTTTCAAAGAAAGTTTTTGCATCTTTAGGTTGCTTAATTATATCAAAGGAAATGGGCTTTGTTTCTTCTGTTTTCTCATTGCCATCGAACCGTTTGTATAAAGTCTTTAATTCTAGCCGTCTTACTTCTGCAAGAGCTTCTGCATTCCACATTTTATCTGGTGCGTCTAGAGATAACTCAACCGGTGCATCCGTTACAATGGTTACAAGCATTTTGCTTAACATGGCCTGCTCTTTAAATTCCACAAGATTTTCTGCGGCTTTTTTAGGTTTAATATCTCGCGCATTTTCCATTGCGTTATCAAGAGAACCATAGGCTGTTATTATTTTTGTTGCTGTAACTTCGCCTATGCCAGGCACACCTGGTACATTGTCGGATGCGTCACCCATCAATGCTTTAACGTCAATATACGCCTGTGGTGATACACCATATTTTTCTAAAACGTCTGCGGCGTTGTAATCTTCTACTTCAGTTTTGCCTGCTTTTGTTTTTGGTAAACGGATTTTTATTTTATCTGTTGCAAGTTGTAAAAGGTCTCTGTCCCCAGAAATAATTACAGGCGTAATACCTTCCGCTTCAGCTTTTACTGCCAAAGTGCCAATCACATCGTCTGCTTCAAAACCCGGGCACTCTGCAATGCCTATTTGCATTTTTGCAAGCAGGTCTTTTAAAATAGGCACTTGCCCACGTAATTCTTCGGGCATAGATTTTCTTGTGCCTTTGTACGCGCCATATTTCTCGTGCCTAAATGTTGGTTGCGGCAGGTCGAAAGCTACGGTTATATAATCCGGTTTTTCTTCATCGCAAAAGCGGAAGAAAATATTCATAAATCCATAAACGGCATTTGTATACTCACCTTCTTTTGTGGTAAGTAGTGGCAATGCATAAAATGCGCGGTTTAAAATACTAAATCCATCAATTAATAAAATTTTACGTGACATATTTGATTTCAATCCTTTCAGTAGGGGAGCCTTTCTTGATGCAGGCACAAATATTTATTTCTATACGCCAAGGGTTTCCTGTAATGTTTCGAGGGTTTTAAGCGCCAGACCAAAATCAAAATCTTCAATCTGCTCTATTAATGTATCTGTATCCGGTATGTCTTTTAATTCATCTACCATTTGCAATCCTTCCGCATTACGTGATGCAAGTAATGGTTTAAGCCTGTTAAATACATCTTTGGCTCTTTCTTTGACGAGTATTTTTGGTGCACAGTTCCTATGTTCTTGCTTTGGTCTAATGCCCTGCAATACGCGGGTAAGTTCGGTTTCTAAAATAGCAAGCTCCTCATTTGTTGCACCTCTAAGGGATAGCGAAGTTTCTACAGATTTTGTAGCCTGTGCTAAAGTATCTTCATTTATTAGCCCGGCTAAGCTTTTAAGGCTGTGTGCCAAGCGGTGTGCTGTTTCTCTATCATTATTATTTATAGCAGCTATTATTTTTGTAAATGTATTTTTTTGGGTTTTTGCAAAATTGGCCTTAAGTTTTTCGACTAAATCGTCTCGTTCCAAATGATTGTCTAAATCTTTTTGGGATGCTGGTTTGTTTCTATTGTTATGCATGGCATCCAGCACTCCCTTCAACGATTATCTTTTATTTTATATGCTTATTTAAAGTGTTGCTAGCTGTTGACACTAAACTGCCAAAAGCTTATGAAGATTTCTGCTAGTACGCTTAGGATAACCTGGATTTTTAAGCCTATTTTGCCATGTGAAAACCTTAGAATATGTCATAGTTAATTGTACATTATGGTAAAGAAAAGTCAATATAAAAACCGATACTTGCGCTATCTGCTGGACTATGCTATATTATTTGCCGTGAACATTAGTTCATGGGGCGCGTGGCGCAGTTGGAAGGACGAGCTGGTCGGTCACACACCCACTAAAATGTTCTGCCGGATGACTGGCATCCAAAATCAGTTCCACCGCATGAATGGCACACCAAAAATTGAATAGAAGTATTAATCTGGGGCATTGGCGCAGCTGGGAGGACGAGCTGGTTGGTCACACACCCACCAAAATGTTCTGCCGGATGACTGGCATTCAAAATTAGTTCCACCGCATGAATGGCACACCAAAAATTGAATAGAAGTATT
>Ga0123352_10006427_pt1 | contig 17972 bp, 11 predicted proteins | sample TergutLab28metaG_FD_89700 | JGI IMG/M metagenome (GOLD analysis project Ga0123352, IMG submission 89700) | Labiotermes labralis P1 segment gut microbial communities from Petit-Saut dam, French Guiana - Lab288 P1 | ecosystem: Host-associated > Arthropoda: Insects > Digestive system > Gut ... | reverse complement strand
GGGTGGAGACAACAGATAATATACTGCTCGGGTGGAGACAACAGATAATATACTGCTCGGGTGGAGACAACAGATAATATACTTTACCATACATGGAATTTCAGTTTCTTTACAAACCAAAATTGTATAAAATTTGTCATAAAAATTCCTAGAGACTCTACCCTGATTCGGTTCAATGCAGTTCTAAACCACATAATAAATATGGAGCCTATTTAAGACAGTGGCCCATGTGGTGTGACTTTGCGTAACTATTGAAACATTTACACTTTTGTTATTATAATAAAACCAACTAGTTGCATTAATTTCTCAAATTTATTTTTGGAATAAAACTCTACATGTTTCGGACAGTTCCTTTGTCCATCATCAGGAGATTTTCACTGTACACACAGCAACGGCATGTGTCGTGCAGGTTTGTTGGCAGCTTGCGAGCAGGATCAGGACGGATCTGGTTCTATCCTGATCGTGCTTGCAAGCTGTCACCAAACATGTACGACATATGTCGTTGCTGTGTGTATAGTGAAAAGCTCCTGATGATGGACAAAGGAACTGTCCGAAACATGTAGAGTTTTATTCTAAAAATAAATTTGAGAAATTAGTGCATCTAGTTGGTTTTATTATAAGAATTTATCACGGTGCACGTTCACCTGAACATCAAATTACACTTTCGTCTCTGAAGTGCTTTATTCCTGTGTGTCCTTTTATACGCCTATTGTGCTTTCATGTGTGCTTTATTTCCTGTCCCAACATGCTCTTTAATATGATGATTCCACGAATAGTGCTTGCCACCAAACGTCATGGAGCACAAACAGTGTTTCTTGAAAAATTACATATTCTCAGAGGGTCAATAAATTTCCTCCAATTTTAAACCAGAAATTCCATTACCGCGTTGTTTGTTGACGGCTCAACAATTCCATTACTTTGTTTATAAAAGCCCATCACTGTTCCTATGCTGTGCCACTTGCATTCAGCATATATCGCTGTAGTCTATTTTTCTACGAGGCGTATGATAATATTCTCTAAGCTATGACTACGTCTTAAATTTCACTCCTTTTTTAGGCACTACGGATACAGTTCTGTATACTTTATCTCACCGTGCGTGCTACGTGTCCTATGTCATTTAATAACGCTAATGATATTAATTCTGGATACAATTTGCGAAGCTCATCATTGTGTGAGGAACATACGAAGAACTCCTGGTTCGAAGTATCGTGCAAATGACTTACTGATATTAACTGGGAATTGGAACTGGAGTAAATTTCCAACTTATTTCATATCAGGAAACGGAAGCAATAGAAAGACCATTAACATGGAAACATGTTCATTTTTTAACTCCTAACTTTGACCTAAATAAACATTATTTGACTTATTTTTTAAATCACTGCGCCACTCCGTCTCTCATACTCACTTGGGCATGTTGCAGTATATGTATGTATACATATACTGCAAGTATAAAGCCAGTAAATATTCGTTTTGCACGTCCACTTTAGTCCGTCTGTGAGTTGCTTTGCGTGTCTGTATGCGATATTTCACAGGCAGAGGGAGGCAAGCCTCAAGACTATATGACTGGGCCACGTCTCCCTTGTACTTGGCCAATATATCATCGTCACATCGGGACACGAGGGCCTCATTCCAAGTTAATCTCGACCATTCCTGCACGATCCTTCATTACACCAGAAGCAGTGGGCTTACTTATTATAGGAGAAATGCCGTATTGCGGTATACATAAGACCATGACGAGAAAAACAGATTTTTTTTTAAATTCCAGCTTTTCACTTTGCCTTACAAAACACTGATTACGTATAATATACATATAAAGCAGTCCCATTACAGGCCTGGACAGGCCCAGAGGGTTCCAGGAAGTTAAGGTTCCCGGATTTCGTGACAACGGCACAGGACGATGGTAAGGTTGTCAGCCTTACGCACCGGCCGCCTTTACTCCCAGGAAATACTCCTCGTACTCATTTCAGTTAGAGGCTGAGTCGACCCCAGGACCATAGTGCGATCGGAAAGATTTTATGTCAATGAAAAATCCAATGACCAGCGAATCAGCGACCTTCTGGTTTGTAGCACAGCACCTTAACCACTGTGCTACCGCGGTCCCCATAATATACATATACTTATACAATATGGTCTGAAGCCTTGTTCTCTTGGTCTGAGGGACGAACACACACAGACACACAGAAGTATAGAGTCTGTGGAGGTTTTTAGGGACATTTAACGAGCAAATAGTAGCAGCAAATAAATGTTTCGTCTATTCGGACGTTACAGTTCCTCACGTTGTAGGCGGTACTAATAAATTCACGAGAGCGCCTCCAAGCAGCTACAATCTAAAACAGACGTGAACTTAAAATATACAATGAATATAAATTAAATAATAAAATAAAACACACTAATAAATTATATAAATTAAAAGAATTCCACGAAAAAAAAAACACATTTGTTCTGAGAACACAAAAAATTAACATAAAATAAGAGCGTTCATAATACAGTGACATTTTATTTTGTCCTTGAAAACGTCAAAACTGAATAAAACATGAAGCCGTCGTCGTCTGAAATAAAAATAGTTCTCAGCTTTAAATATATGGCATGCAAGCCATTATTGCGAATAAATTCGTACTGATAAAATCGAACGTAACTACTGCCCGAATTTACTGTGTATGTACCCAAGTTCATTGCAGTCTACTAACGTAACAGTGTTTCAGGCGACCGAAGGTTAAATAAGTTCCTTTCTAATGTAAGTAACATGTATCCGTAGAACATTGAAGTATCTAAGGAAGAAAATTCGTATAATACAAAACAAAAGAGCACTGGGTTCAATACCGCACGAGAAAAAGGTTTCTAAGAAATAATGTTACAGCAACGATGGGCAAGAAGACAACTTAAAATTTCGAGTTAGTCGAACTACTGTTTAAGAATATGGACCGTCAGTTCACTCGCTCGTTGATTAAAAACTGGAAGCAACTTTATCCCTAAGATAAACTGCAGCCTACCAATCGGCAGCTGATGACAACACACAGCATAAAGACACCAAGATTTATGATATTCAATCAGGTCATTTTTTCTATTCAGATCTAATGAGGTAATCCGCTTGGAATCTTACGTGTTTGCAGCAAAACATCCTTTAATGCGGGTCCCATATGGCTGGTACCAATTTTACGGGGCCAAACTTTGGCACCAAGCAATATTTTGTAGAGTATCACTACTAATAACATTACCGAGGGCACATGCCATACGGTTTAGAGCGATTGTCTGTCTCAGCGTGGTATCGGGAAGGGTCTGGATTCTAACGCCTAGCATTAAGGCTCACAAATTTCCTTACGCAAAATATTTTGTAAAGATAAAAGAATAAATGCCAGGAGTGTTCTGATTCCGATCCTCATCGTAACCTACCTTTCCCCCTCTAGAACTCTATCAAATGGCCTGAGCCCAGATTATTCCCAGACACAAGCAGGTCAGCACATTGTTTTAAGGACCTGCATTCCTAACCGTTTGAGAGCAGAGAGCTGATGAAGATGGAGAAATCCATTATAGTGTCGCGAACTGTCACAGACAGACACGGGCGACAACATGCTCCGTGGCCAGTTCTCCAAAAGCAACAATAATAACATCATCACCATACCAATTATAAAAGCTTATGAATGGTTTTTGTGTTTAGTCATTGTTTGTTAGGTAAGAACTGTAACTTCCTGCCCTAGCTTGGATGTATCAATGTTCGGTCGGTGTACAGCACAAACTCCCCATGGTTTTAAGCGCGCTGGCAATACTGCGAAAAGCGACTATTAGCTTCATTCTATCAGTCTGTCCACATGGAACAACTCGACTCCCAATCGGCGGATTTACATGAAATTTGATATTTTAACACTTTTTAAAAAATCAGTGGAGAAAATTTAAGTTTTATTAAAATCGGACAAGAATAACGGGTACTTTACGTGGAAGACCAGTATACATTTTTTTATCATATCTCTCTCAGTTCTTCTTAGAACGAGAAATGCTTCAGACAAAAATTGTGGATTTTAACTGATAGACCTACACCGATAGGTTCATACATAATTTCAGAAAATACATTAGTTACGATATTAAATATTCAGCAGTTTATTAATCTAAATGTCTGAAATTATACATGTCAAATGTGAACACCATGGGATCCCGTAATGTAAGCACTAAACATATCATGTCCATGTACTGAAATGTCTGCTTGATGATGGTTACTTGTAAACGAAACATGTAGCAAACTTTACTTTATTGATTATATTGTTGTGTTTTGACTGAACGACATCTTACTTATTAAAAATTGTAGAGAAAATCAAAACACACATTTTATGTTCAATAACCTTTTTCGAAAATCGTGCCGTTTATGAGATAATATGGCAAAATATGGTAGAGCCGGGCGGCCACAAATGACCATATGGCACATGCACATTACGTGCTGGATACCTACGGCTACAGATACACTGATTTACTTTTCCACTGCAGCAATAGTTGCACGAACGCGCCTCAGTGTTACGTTATACGTACAGTACATTACCTGTCTTGTTATGTTGTGCTGATACTGTTAACAAACGGCCTTACTCCCAGTATCCCACTTAGAAAGAGAATTTCCGAATCTACCAGAGATTACTCTACTGCATTAATAATAAAACATATATATTTCCTCATTCTTTGCAGTGTGAGGGAAACGAGATGGATGCCGATCCAGACATCGACGATGACACACACATCTGCCTGAAGTGCAGGACAACAATTTCTGGTACGTCATCATCATATTAAGTGTCTATTGCAAGAGCGCTGTAGCTCACTTAACTCCACTATGATAAGTTCAAAGATCGTAGTTAATTTGTAGCCCGAAGATTATCTAGGTTTTGAAGAAGTCTGTCACTGGACTTTATTGAATAATTTAAACCGTAACGCTCATCGTGAAATCATGTTCTCCTAAGATTAGGCCTACATTTTTACATCAAAATAATCCCTTCCGTTGATGTTCTGTGACTAAATGTGCGTGTAGGCATTATTCACGTTTCGCATGCTTGCGTGCGTACTGCCAGTGCCAGACATCTCATCCGCACTGCTTAATTACGGAGTTCGTGAGGATCCAGTTCTTCTGGAATGTGAAGCTGTGCCGTTGGTGACAGATTTCCGAATATGTCTACTTCATCGTCAGGTTCAAGCAGTCCAAAAAGAACGTTGGAAAATTTTCGCCTGCTTGACTGAAGATGAAGGCTGTATTATCGTTCGAAACGTTGGGAACAACTCGTCCAAAAACTCGTCACATCACAGAAAACTTGGGTCTTAAACGACGTTGCTGTGAGAACCTCCATTGTCGTGTACGAAGTTTTGTATTTTGCGAACTTCTGCAGCTTTCTGTTACTTCCTCCTTTTAAACTAACGAACCCCATACAGCAAAGTCCTTCTTGAGGACCTAACAGGTCCTCAGCTAATCAAACAATTCCCCGCAATTTATGCAATCCAGAGGTTCATTACCGCATTCCTCTCCTGGGCCAGATCAATCCAGTCATTTTCCCACCACCCTACTTCATGAAGATACATTTTAATGTTTTCCTCCCATCTACGCCTATAACTTGCAAGTGGTCTCTTTCCCTCAGGTTTCCACACCAAAGCCCACTATGCACATCTGTCGCCCAAAAGATCCACATGCCCCTCCCATCTCGTTCTACTTGATTTTATCACCCGGATATTATTTGGTGAGGAGTACAGATCATAAAGCGCCTCAATACGCCTACCTAAACACTGTTTTGCACCGATAATGGATTGATTAGCAGTCCAAGGGTTTCGAGACCATTCCCTCCTGATGCTATTAATAGCAAAAATAAGATCCCTCATTATAATTGTAATAAATCCTCTGAATAGAGGTATGAAACCCACATTCGAAACGTCGTGCAAATATGGAGTACAACATCTTAAAATGTGTTCACTTATGTATTGCTGTTTCGTGGAACTGTAATTATTATATAATCTGTACTTTCATTTGCTGCTATTTCGCAGATGTAACAAAGGCTATAACTCAATGGATAAAGTGACTGGCTACGGGCTGATCGACCAGGTTTCAATTCATGGCAGGATGAGTATGATTCTCTCTGCCGCCATTTTTACAGTAGTTCGGAGAATCATCTAACTGCCTATCTATTGCATCATTGAGTTGTAGGTACTCTTTTCGTCGGTGTAAGCCGCATAAACCGAGGTTAAGAATGGTCGATGTACCTCCAGTCCCCTCAATATGCATTAGTGCTTAGGCACAGAAGTAAGGTCTGCATGTTAATATTTATGTATATGGCATTGCAGGTTTGGACAACTATGTTAAACACCGGAAATCTGGTTGCGCCCCAAGTATTTCCAGCGGTCGTCCTCTCAGTCCTCCTGACAAAGCAGAAATCTTGTCCGTTTCAAAGAATTGTACCATCCCTCCAGCACACGTAGAAAATGACCCCAATCTCAAAGCAGATGACTTCTTTTCTTCCTTGGAGCTCCAAAGCAGTGCTAAGAAAACTACAGGAACTTCCCCGGGAAGTTCTGTCAAGAACCCCTGTGGTGTAGTAACAAGAAGTAGGGCTTCCGCAGCGATTATGGCCAGTACTTCTTCACGTGACACCCCGTTCACAACTCAGCAGAAAAGTGACAGTGAACTTCTTGGGAGCGTTTCCTCAGAACTGTTTTCGCCACCAGCAGACACGGATAATGCGACAAGCACATGTCTCATGAAGACGGAGAGTCGAGAGAACATGTTGCAGGCGAATGTGGAGAGAAGCGACCTTGAAGATTCAGCATGTGAAGACGAATCTAATGAAGAATATGACGAGGAAGACGAGGATGAAGAAGACGATGGCTGTCCACCGAGGTCACATACTGGAGGCAAATGGAAGCCTGGAGACTTGATGGCGAGAGGATCGCCACCATCTTGGACAAGGACTTCATCTTCTTCAACACACGCTGAGGAATATCGGGGGAGTAACTCTGGAGGATGGAATCTGCTTCTTGAAGAGTGCGCAAGAAGTCCTGCTGTGACGGTCGACCCCCCGCCAAATTTCACTGGAGGCAAGTGGAGGCCGACTTTGCCAAATTCGGCAGACATAAGTTCACAGCAGGTTTGTCACTTTTTCACGTGTTATAAGTATGAAATTTAAAAAAAAACACGTAATTTATTCAGACTGTATTGCTTTCTTATCGGACAGCACGATGCAGTAATTAGTATTAATGTATATAGTATCCATGTTCGAACTTCGGTGTCATAAAGATTATGGGCTCTATCAGTAATAAATAAGGTAAGGTTTATTATAAATTAATAATTTTGTAACATGTGATGTGAGGTTTTCACAGCGTTGTTGGTGACTATCAAAATGTTCTGGAATATTCCGCTGTGGTGATTGGTGATTGGTAAATTGCAACCGACATTTCTGAAGACTACTGCCTCCAACTTTAGAGTAGTCCATGGAGAATACTTTTACAGTCTCTGTCTGTGCGTGATGTCCATAAGAAAGAATCTCTCTTCAAGCTGTCAATCATACCTCATCTCTAAAACCTGTTATACCTATTAGTAATTTTTAAAGCATTCAGCTGTAAGTTTCGCCTACAAATTACAATAATGTAGACTGATCCCGTCCATACTAAACTTTACATTTCTTGCCGCAACGGTTAATTAGTTTTGCCATAAAACTAGGAAATAATTATAGACTAGCAATGGTCGCCGTCTTGTAGTTTTTGTCTCTAAATATATTGCCCTAACAGGAAGGCCTTCTACCACACACAATTTCTGAGTTCTATATTAGGTGGCTTTGGGGTACGCGGAGGCGCAGTAGGCCGAGACACTGCGCTACAACCTGGAAGGTCTCGGGTTCGATTCCTGATGGTACATTGGAATTTTTTATTAGCCTAATCTTTCCGGCCGCACTATGGACCTGAGGTCGACTCAGTCTCTAAGCGAAATGAGTACCAGGTGCCTCTCCTGGGGTTAAAGGTGGCCGGTGCATAGGGCCGACATCCTTGCCACCTTCACTTGCCGATTTTCTAGAAATTATGGGAACCTCAATCTCCTGGAGCCCAAAGGGCCTGTCCAGGCCTGTTCAGGAATAGAAAAAATAATTGGCTTCAATGTGGTCCACTTCTCAGAAGTTTGCATATCTGCCGTGTTCGCTTTACTAATAGTAGGAAAATGAAATTTGAAATTTCCAAGGACATGGTATCACCTCTGAATGTGTGACGTTGTACCAGATATCATGTAGAAAATGTCAGATTGTCACACATACGCAAACACTGCGACTTAACAGAGTGTTTTTTTATGTTTTGCTGACCCTGCATCCTGGTATGACTCTGGGTAAATAACCAACTTGATGCACAATTATGTTATATAATACGTTTATTATTATAGTCCTCTACGTGTTTCGAGCAACTCTGAGCTCATCACCAGGAGGTCAGATTGTATTAATACAGCTTCTGCTGTAGTATCCTCTGTAAGTGACCGTCCGGTGTGCAGGTTGAGGAGGAACTCCTTCTCAACCTGCACACCGAACGGTCACTTAGAGAGATGCTTTATTAATACAATCTGACCTCTTGATGATGAGCACAGAGATGCTCGAAACATGTAGAGGATTATAATAATAAGCGTATTATATAACGTAATTGTGCATCAAGTTGATCATTTACCCAGAGTCTTAACAGAGTGTGTCTGGATTCCGTACAAAAAAATAGGCCAGAGGGGTTTAGAAAACCTCTATAAAGGAGCTGAAAGAAAACACAAAATATAGGTTCTATTTAACAATTATTTACAGGTTTGTCGTGGCACGAATTCGGATGAAGAAGATGATGTGCTTCACGATACCCACGGAAGAAGTGACTCTAACGCCACGAGAATTACCAGTACGACAATACCACAAGTACCTCCTCCAGGTCACACAAGTGGTAAATGGGTGCCGGGTAAGCAGGTCCGCCTAGATGACGGTGTTAGCACGCGGGGTGGCAGTATGGATAATATGTTGCTGATTCCACCCCTTCGGAAGTCTGGTAGCACTATCCAGTACTGGTGTGGGCCATGTCATAGGCGACTCAGCTCCAGGACGCTGTACGAAAGGCATTTGTTGTCGGAACTGCATTTCAAGAGAACTGTACAGGAGCAAGAGCTGGAAGAAAGACCGGTTAGGGCGCAGGAGGACATGAACGACAGGAGAACTGAAAAGAGGAGAGTTAAACGTACCGAGATCTACCTCAATAGCGAACTGTGGTCCCGCAGCAAGAGAAGAAGGCTGAACGTCGAAACAGTAAGTAGTTCTTCAGGAATTTGTTTCTTTTAAAGATTACTATATTAAGCACGGATAGTCCTATGTCTCTTAGAGTTTCTGTCCCTTCTGGGCTGGTTGTACTTGTATTTAACCCTTCGAAATCGGACTCAGATGTGAAGGAATTAATTACTCACAATTCACATGAAGGTCTGTCTTAAATACGCTATGGGATGCACGATCCGGGATTCGATTCCCGTCACAGACAAGATATTTTCTGTTCTCTAAAACGTTCACACAGGCTTTGGGATTCATCCAGCCCCCTACTGAATGGGTACCGGCTTAATTTCCTGGCGGTAAAACAGCGAGGGCGTGAATTTGGCCACTCGTCTCTATATGGTGTCGGGGTAAGAGTATGTGGAGCTGTGCTTCCACTGTCCCTACATGGCCTCATAGCATGCAGACGGACAAATCTGCCTATGCTTTATATACTGTTTATGTATTTATGTACATACGTACGTATGTATGTGTAACTATATAATTTCATTTTCTGTCTTACAAAGAACACAGTCCATCTCTATTTTAAAGACTAACTGCTTAATGATATTTAGTAAAATAATTGGTATTTTTATGAGCATCGTCTGAAGCACATAAATACTCTTCGTATGCAAATTCAGAGTTTTTTAATGTTACGGAAATTGGGGTGTATAGCTGTCAACGTGATTAGGGTCAAAGAAGAAATGTGCCCTCTCATTCCTCACTGCTAAGTATTAATTACTAGAGACATTGCGACAATGACATTACCTTTCGTCGTGAAAATATAGAAACAGAGGTTTTCTTGAAATATGCACCCGTTTTAAGCAAGACTCGAAAGAATGCATCTATGAAATAATTATCAGTTCCGAAGCAGCATAATGCAAAATTGAGAGACACAACGATGTCGTATTATTGTTCTAAACCATTTGTGAGTAGGATAATAGACGCAAGAGGCACGCCGTGACATATTTATACGTCACTGTCTGTCTAGGTATATCGTAATTGGTCCCAAACACTTCGTGAGTGTAAAAATTCTTCTTGTGAATCAGATTTAAGGTACTGTACAAAATAGAGCGACACTTCGTCAGAATGAGTGATGACAGGTTTCAGAGTCTCCAAGAAAGTTGAAGAGACGTCGAGACGAGGTGCGCTGCGAAGTCTGCAGGTCCAAAGTATGGCGGCACTTACTTGGAAAGCACCTAGTGTCGCACTATCATTGCCGCAAGGCGCGTTCCGGCCACCCACAGGCTACAGCTCTTGTTCTAGACAACATCCACAGCGTGGTACGCCAGGCACCCTTCCAGTGCAGTCCTTGCAAATTCTACTGTAACACAGTTGCCAGCTTCAAACAACATTGGACATCCCAGGAACATAAGCGTACTGACTCAAAGGTAAAGGAGAAATACTGTAATACTAAAATCGCCGTCAGTGTGGTTGAGGCAGAACGGAAGTGGGTTGCATTATTGTGGACGGTTATTCTTTTTCTCACAAATACAACGTATGACGTACTCCCAGGGGATTTGAATGTTCTCTTTTTTTCAGGTTTGTTTGCGTTTAACAAGGAAGCCTCTTATAAGGAAGAAATTCGCGCTAAGTCACAATAATCTGTTAGTGAGAAATTCATCTTTTGTTTTTGCCTTTTTGTTGCTTCTTTCCTTGAAAATTTGTTTTTCAATAGATCATTAAATTTTTTATGTTTATGTCCATGACAGTCTTAATTATACATTATCGTCAACCTCATAATCTAAAAACCCAGCAATATTTTAAAGTAAATACAAACATACGTTCCATCCTTATTCCTTATTAAACGTAATTTTCGCTTTAATAACTAGCGTTGTGAATAACAGGTGAGCAATGAATAGATTTTTTCAGGCTATTCTGCTATTGGTTTGAAACAAATGTGTCATTGTACGTGTTTTTTCGCAGATGAGCGGTCGTTACTGGTGTTCGTTCTGCAAATATGAATGTGAGAGTTCTGGGGACATGGAGTGCCATATTGACAGCCCAATACACCGAGAACTTGTGGCCGTCATCAACCGGTCAGTCCCTATCGTGATCCGGAAGCGGGCAGTGCTTTCCTGTGGTACCTGTGGCGAGGAGTTCCGCTACAATGCACAACTACGACGACATGTCTTGCGGGCCGGGCATCACGACCCCAGCACTGGTTCCGACGCTTACCAGGAACGCTTCTGCTGTTCCGATTGCCACTTTGCAGGGAACTCCTGCGCCTCTCTGCAACGCCACATGCTTCACACGCACAAAGCGGAGAAGAAGGGCGCATACTTTTGCAGCGCTTGCTCCCTCAAATTTGATTCCGCGGAGGAAGCTGCGTTGCATCGTCGTAGTCAGGAGCATAAATATTCAGCTCTTGCCAGCAGGAGGGACAAGGGTTTGAGCGAAGATGTCCTTGCAAAAAGTTGCCCTCACTGCGGACAGAACTTCAAAAACGTTTTGCACTTAAAAACGCATCTTCGGGAGCAGCACGCCGAGTTTTCGTACAGGTAAGCCTGTTTTATCACCGAAGGATGCCTTACGAGTAGAATATTTTCTTCTACATTCAATGAAGTATTAAACATCGGGGTTACGTCTATGATCCGACAACATTTTTATGGTAAGCATGCAGACTCTCTTCTTTTCTTAATTAAGGTTAAAAATTCTTAACTCTGAAATGAGTCAATGTGATATACGAAACGCGAAAGAAACCGCGAATCGGCGGAGATGAGCCGTCTAAATACAAACCGAGGAGAACGAAGAAATGTGGATCTAGTAATATTGTGTACGGTCTACTTTTGCTCCTTGTTCTTCGCTGTAGCAATTCATATGCGTTACATCTAAATTTGACCTTACCATCTTTTTTTCTTTTTTCTTTTTTAGTTAGTTCATTCTCTCTTACTCTCAGCACCATCCATAAATGAATGTATTTCCACCGGCCTGAGTTGTCTTTCGACTGTTCTCTGCTCTTCCAAACGCACTCATCTTGTGCGCTTGTCCACACCTTTTCTGCCTTTTTATCTCCAATTTACGCAGTGCCCTCACCTTGGTCCCGTCTGTAGTGTTTCGTCAACATCAATGTCTAAATCTCGTGTCTCTTATTTCAGTGTTTTCTCTTGTAGTTTTCTCAGCTATACCCGTTACACAATGGCCTTTCCTTCAACGTCTTTAATCTCTTGCAGATGTGCGCATTGTGGTATGGCATTTACATTGCCGCAAGAAGTGTCCCGCCACGTGAGAGAGGCAACCTGCATGTTACGGCCCGACGAACACAAGTCGGACATTCCGTCAGAAGAGCAGGTGCCGAAAAACGTCACTGTTTCAAGTACTTCTACTGGCATTAGCAGAAAACAAGAAAAAGGCGGAGACTGCAGATCTGTGACGTGTAGTCACTGTTCATACAGCACTGAGTCACGAGCTGAACTTTTGTTTCACGAAGTGCTGCACGGAGACCCGATAACTGATCCCTCTGTTATAGAAGATCCGAGCGATTTACAGGTCGGCCTCGGAACGATCACAGCCCAATCTCAGGTAATGTCTTTATTTGCTTGCAGGTCGCTTTCCTGCTTTAATTTTGTTTGAAATACCCGCCGTTAGCACTGAGAAGTTGTCGCGTGAAGTAGTATGAATCGCGTGATGCAGAATGTATGAAATTATATAGTAATCCCGCATCTCAGATGATGCAGTTCCACGTTATGCAACGTCTGTTAGATTAAAGTGGTGTACATAACATTTCTACATACATGGCTATATAAAAGAACATGTGTTTTTTTTTTACGAGTTATAAATGTATATTGGAGTCAAATAATGCAGTGTGTGTAGGCCCATACGAATAATTATTTCCTACTAACCGGATAAACTGATTTTAAATTATGTCATTAATATATTGTATTTAAAATTAAATATGGGCCGGGTAGCTCAGTCGGTGTAGCGACTGAGGTACGGGCTGGACGGTCCGGGATCGAATCCCGGTGGGGACGAGATTTTCCGCCCGTCCAGACCGGCCCTGGGGCCCACCCATCCTCCTGTAAAATGGGTACCGGGTCTTTCCCAAGGGTGTAAATTGCGGCCGGTGAGTGCTGCTGACCACTCACCCCCTTCTAGTGCCGCAGTCATGGAAGAGTAGAGCTATACCTCTACCCTCTGGGCCACACCGGGCCTGTAACGGGAAAACGTTTACTTAAAATTATGTATCAATGTAAACTACCATAAGATGACGAAGGCTTTGTCAAATGAAGTACGGTAATATACGGATCTACATATTTTCTTATACATGTTTATAAAGTTATGTAGCATAAAAAATAACCTCATATTTAATCAGGTTATGTGTATTTCAGACGAAGCAGTGCTTGCTGTAAAATGCAATTAAGTTAGAAAGTCCTGGGAGCAAGTATGTATGTGTGGACATGTATGTATGTATGTATGTATGTATGTATGTATGTATGTAAGTTAAAGGTAAAGCAGTCCCAATACAGACCTAAAGGGTTCCAGGAAGTTAAGGTTCCCAAATTTCGTGACAAAGACATAGGATGTTTGTAGGTTGTCAGCCTTACGCACCGGCCGCCTTTACCCCCAGGAAATGCTCCTGGTACTCATTTCTGTTCGAGGCTGAGTCGGCCCCAGGACCATAGTGCGATTGGAAGGTTTTTATGTCAATGAAAAATCCAGTGACACTAGCTGGGATCGAACCAGCGACCTTCCGATTTGTAGCACAGCACCTTAACCACTGTGCTACCGCGGCCCCCTGTATGTATGTATGAATGCATGCAAGTGTGTATGAATGTGTGAATTCATGTGTGACAGTATATGTCACAATATAAATTCAGTGACTCTTCTGAAGGAACACAACCCCCGAATTGTGCTATAATCCTTTTACACTGTTGCAGAAGTTAGCAAGGTACCAGTGTCCACTGTGTACGCGAGTGTTCCGCAAGGCCTCTCTACGATGCCACTTGAGGACCCACACTCAAGAACGACCGTTCGTCTGCACGTTTTGTTATCGCGGTTTCGGACACAGGTCATCCATGATTTCACACGTGAAACAAGAACATCGCGGAGAGATGGGACACGTGTGTGATGTTTGCCCCTTCAGGACTGCGAACAAAGCCTCAATGGACCGACACAGGCTAATACATACTCAGCGCAACAAACCCTTCCTCTGCGCCGTCTGCGGGGCGAATTTCTTCCTTAAGTAAGTAATCGCTTTTGGTATATATGGGACATCAAAAGTAAAACTGTACTCTAATACTTAACTATATTGAAACTAGGCGACACTTGGTAAATGTGTACAGAGAAGAGTAAATTGAATTTGTTCTGCATGTCATGAAGGCAAGGGGGGAGTGCAACTATAGCTCCACGCATATATAACCTGACACTAGATCAAGATAAGTGGCCAGCTTCACTCTCGTATCGCCTTTCTTTCGGGAAAGACCTGCCAGTAACCATTGAACCGTGGGCTGTGTAGGCCTCAGAGCCGGACTGGACGCTGTGGAGAAGAGAAAAATCTAATGTTCCTGCCAGCAATCGAACAATGGTTCCCCTGTCTTCCCACCCATGGCCTTGTCAATATACCAACTGCGCTATCCTGGCTGGATGTGTGGAAGTTAAAAATATAGCTGTAACCAACGTGAGCATTAGTAGAAATGTATTCCGCACGAAATAGGGTCTGTACAGACAGCTGGACACTACAGTACAGAAATTAGCAAGTCGCTGTATTCTAATTAAGTGAGAAGTGCCGCGTATTAATTTGCAACATTGAAAAATGTATATCAGGGTCATACGCTACAGGTTATAAGACAATCGCATTGACAACATTCCGGGGACAACAAATTTGCCATAGGGACAGGGAAAATACCGAAAACATGATTTAAAAAATCTAAATATCTTGTAAATGTAACGATATATAAAAAATGACATATAGACAGCCAGGATAGCGTAGTCGTTATAGTGATAGACAATGGGCCAGACAGTCTACGTGGTTTGTATCCCGGCAGGTGAAAAGTGTCCAATCCTACTCATACAGCTGAGAAAACGTGATTCACTTGTCTACGAATCAATCATTGGAACGATAAAAACACCTAAAGCATTTCTTGATATTCTCGGTCTCTTTTGCTGTTAAATGGCGCGGTCACCCGTCAGTTGAATAGCTAGCTCAGCGGCCAGTGGCTTTCACAAAGCTCGGCGCGGAAGTGATGCAGTAAGTGATGCGAGACAGGTGTGGCCGAAGTCAGAACCTCGCGGCAAATCGTGATATGTCTGCGTGATTCTGTACAGCTCAACACTTCACAGTGCTATATGATGTCTGATTAATGATAGGTACTCGCGAAGGTAGCCCTTTTTTTCAGTTTGACGCTTGGCTTCTTTCAATCGTTGTATATGCACATAGCCTAATACAGCCGTTCAAGTGTCTTCCATATCAATTCACGTTCAAATTTACACTATTTTTGTAAAAATGTTCATGCTCTCAACTTGCGGGTTTAGTTTTATGCCTTCATTAAACATGTGCATAATATACGCAGAGAGTGGAAAGTGTTGTCTGTCCGACCGTCCATCTCTCCGTTCCCGTGTTTAAATTTCACGTCTGCTGTAGGAATTTTGATAAAATTTTGTTCTGAAAGTCTACAGTTAAATTCCTGGGGCAAATGTGATTTGGATTCTTATTGGTCCATTAACCGACTTTGTACATGTTTACTTAAACACGAAGCCTTGTGGTACGAAAATAGTGCAAACAGTGAAATTCCGACCTTCCTAAAATCGGCTAAGCTCGTTTAAATAATTTTTCGTTTAGATAGATTTTTAAAATGAAAGCGAGGGAAATAAGTTCTGGTCCTGTGCACTGCATCTGATTCGTTTAGCTTAAGTTATCCTATGCAAGGGAAATGCGAGTAATTTCTGGCCCTGTACACTGCATCTGATTCGTCTAGCTTAAGTTATCCTATGCAAGGGAAATGGGAGTAATTTCTGGCCCTGTGCACTGCATCTGATTCGTCTAGCTTAAGTTATCCTATGCAAGGGAAGTGCGAGTAATTTCTGGCCCTGTACACTGCATCTGATTCGTTTAGCTTAAGTTATCCTATGCAAGAGAAATGCGAGTAATTTCTGGCCCTGTGCACTGCATCTTATTCGTTTAGCTGAAGTTATTCTATGCAAGGGAAATACGAGTAATCTCTGGCCCTATGCACTGCATCTGATTCGTTTAGCTTAAGTTATCCTATTACAAGGGAAATGCGAGTAATTTCTGGCCCTGTGCACTGCATCTGATTCGTTTAACTTAAGTTATCCTATGCAAGGGAAATGCGAGTAACTTCTGGTCCTGTGCACTGCATCCGATTCGTTTAGCTTAAGTTATCCGATGCAAGGGAAATACGAGTAATCTCTGGCCCTGTGCACTGCATCTGATTCGTTTAGCTTAAGTTATCCTATGCGAGGGAAATGCGAATAATTTCTGGCCCTGTGCACTGCATCTGATTCGTTTAGCTTAAGTTATCATATGCAAGAGAAATGCGAGTAATCTCTGGCCCTGTACACTGCATCTGATTCGTTTAGCTTAAGTTATCCTATGCAAGGGAAATGCGAGTAACTTCTAGCCCTTTGCACTGCATCTGATTCGTTTAACTTAAGTTATCCTCCGCAAGGGAAATACGTGTAGTTTCTCGCTCTGTGCACTGCATCTGATTCGTTTAGCTTAAGTTATCATATGCAATGAATAAATAATTATTGATGCTCCTGAGTCAAGGAAAATAGTGGATTACGCTGTTGAAGGATATTTTTATTCCAGTTGAGGAAATCTTTCAACCCATGTTTCTGCATACCCTCATATCTGAATAACTGATTAGTTGAGACCGGTTGCTTCAGTGATTAACTTGAAACAAGGATCTGAAATGAAAATTTAATGCAAAAATAACCGTAACTCTTGCAAATCAAGCGAGAAGAATGTAAACCCGGTTCAACTTCAGAGGCGGAAAAACTTATAAATGTGTTTCAAACCAAAAGAAGAGAACACGTATTGCAGATCCATCTTGATAAAATGTCGTTATTCGCAAACGCAAATGCAACAAGACTTTGAAACACTCACCGTTTCACCGTGCTAGGATTCCAAACGATCAAACATCGCGGGGTTTGAAATATCTTTATAACACATTACCATGTAGCGTACAGTTATGCTTGGGAGGTCACATTGTAGTACTAGCAGACTGAACTGGAGCGTCAGTTACAGTGACTATTTGTTCTGTACCTGTCCAACAATTGTTTCCTCATAACGTTATTTTACATACGTTAAACTACGTTCTGTGCTACAAATATAATAAAACTCGACGGAGAAATAAAGGAAGCATTTAACAGTAAGTAATTTTTAGGCACGATATACTGTCTATAACTGGTTAGAACTGTTACTAAGGATTGCAGTTTAGATAGACATGGCAACTCCAGTCTCTGACAAAAAATAATTCATCCTGCACCATCCTGCTGAGACCATAATTTGTGTAACAGCAATGCTATTTTCAATTTGCTTAATAATATTCGTAATTTGTTTCACTAAGGCCCATTGTAATATTCCGCATCTACTTCTAGATCTTCCAAATACTCTCTTTGTTTCAGATATTCTCACAAAGCTATCATATGCATTTTATCTTCCCCATGTCTGCTCTATGTCCCTACCATACAATTCGTGTTAACATAATCTCTGTATGTATTTATTTACTAGATATTTACTATGAGTTGTAAAAT
>Ga0123352_10006426_pt1 | contig 17972 bp, 10 predicted proteins | sample TergutLab28metaG_FD_89700 | JGI IMG/M metagenome (GOLD analysis project Ga0123352, IMG submission 89700) | Labiotermes labralis P1 segment gut microbial communities from Petit-Saut dam, French Guiana - Lab288 P1 | ecosystem: Host-associated > Arthropoda: Insects > Digestive system > Gut ... | reverse complement strand
GCCGACTGACACATTTCAAATGGTCATAGATAATATATGGAAACAGGGAAAAATAAGCGAAACCGTCTATAAATACGTCCAAGTATGCTATTTATTACCCACAAATTACAAGCTTATTTTCTGAACATCAGGCAGATGGCCCCCGTTTACATCAATGCATTGTTGCAAGCGTGTCTGGAAGTTGCCGTACACACGCCTCGGTAGGTCCTCATCAATAGTCGCAACTTCGTCAACAATGGCTTGTTTGAGTTCTTGAATGGACATGATGCGCCTCCGGAACACACGGTCTTTTTAGGAACCCCCGCAGGAAAAAATCTGGTGCAGTAAGGTCGGGCGACCGAGCAGACCAAGCGATGTCGCCGAAACTACGAACACAGGTAACACGTTGCTGCACGTTACAACGCTCCATTGCCACTGACCATATGAAATGGCGTACTCTCCTCTACCGTTCCCCTTCCCGCCAACCACGACAAGCTATCGCGCCGGCGCAATATTCAAATTTGAAATGTGTCAGTCGGCTCCTTGCCACCCTGTATAAGCTATTGGAAAAATGGTTAAATAAACGAAAATTAATAACACATGTACAGACTGAACGTTGAAACATAACATGGCCATCTAGCTTGAATGCTGTTTCTTTTGGAACGTGGTTTACTTGCGATTATATGTCGAAGAATGGGCCTACTCCACTGTCAGGGAGGTAATCCCTCTTAGGAATGTGATGGATGCGCGTGCGCAAGATTTTATGACTGATGATTGACTACCACCCATCCTCAGTCACTCCACACACACTACTTGACTTAGGCATTAGTTACGTTACGGAAGTTTCGGGACAAGTCGGCATTGGGTCTGCATGTGGTAAACTATACATATGTACAAGGGAATCCAGTTGAAATAGAAACCCCCAACACAGTGGAACTTCATTGGCCACAACATTACCGCTCGGCCGTCTGCGTTATCGCCCAGCATTTTTCTTCCGCCACCTTAGTCTCTTTGCGCCTTGATTCCCGGAATGAAAAATTCGGCACGCGTGTCAAAAATGCTTTTTCTTTTAATTTTTTCACTTTTGTAAAAATAATGTAAGCCTGAAATTACGTAACATGAAATAGCTAAGTCTGGGAGTGTATACGCTGCTCGAACGTTTGTTGTTTTCAGTGTGTATGTAGTAGCAGAACACTGTCGCTCCCACGAGTGACTGTCCGCTATGCAACACTGCCCGCATCGCACCAAACACGCCCTTTCGCGGGGATCATCTCCTGGACTTCCATTTCCAGATCTACATGTGTTTGTTATATAAATACACGTGTGTGCACGTCCCTTTTTTTGTAGGTACGTTCATGTCGCATAATCTTAAACACACTCACGCGCCCTCGCACACACAGACACATATTCTGATACGTATTTTCAGCTTGGACGTAAACCGTACATTTGAAATAAATCGTATACTGTAAATCAATGCAAAGGTAATGGGCATGTGATATTTTCGAAACACGCACAGACATGGGATGTTTTCCGTCATCTTTTGGATAGCAGAACGGTTTTCGGCACAAGACCGGGCTCAATTATTGGGCATTATTTATTATAATTGTGTGTACGTTCTTTGTAAAAAGAACGCATAAAAAGGATTAATAAGTGGAATAGTCATGGCATCTCCGAATTAATTAATGCATTTTGGTAAATGTTTTGTTGGGGACAAGGTCTGCAAATTTCATGCGTCTGTAATGTGCTAGCTTCGAAGCTATATTTTTGTGGTTAACCTGCCCCCCCCCCAAAAAAAAAAAGTCCGAGCTAACGAGACTGACATATGCGTATGCAGGACTGCATTTGTAAAATACGTGCGCTCGTATTTGGAATACAGTCTTCTTCTTTTCGCTAGAGCCAGGCTGAACACCTGTGATGGCGGTCTGCAGTTGACCCAGTTTCATCATGTTATAACTTCGTCATTTAGCGTTAAATCGTTACCGACGTTTTCCCTACAAGGACCTGGTACGTCATACCTTCAGGCAGACGTTACTTCTGTACCTTAGTGGTAATTTCTGGAATCCATAACCCTGTTTGCTTCGAAGTGTTGGCAGCTACCGATTATCTGTGATTAAAGTTTCGTTTTTGCGCGAAACCGTGAAGACGTGTCGGGAAGATGAGGTTTACGTTTGCACATTCTGGAGGGGAGAAACTTCATGCGTCGGTCGCTTTTGTTCCTTTGAATGCGTTATTGTGCGAGTCCCAGACCCAATCTGGACGTAGTTGTAAAGAGAAAAGTCTGCACTTCTTCCTGGAGTCGAATCCCAGTCGTGCAGCTTATAACTGGCCTCGTTTCATGACCTAGGCCCACCATTTGTCGCGCAGAAGCTGCTGAACTCTGTTTTGTAATATCATGAGGTGCCCACGTACTTGGGCACTCTTATTCCACTTCACCTTTCGGACATCTTATTATTGAACACTTGAGGGGTTCACATTTTTCCCTCAAAACAAGATTACGTTACTAAGTAATACTGCCATGACGTAATTTTTTTGTATACCTCGAGTGCAAGTCATACATTGTGGGGGGGGGGGAGGCAATCTATACTTCTTGGAGAGTACAGAAGCCTTTACGTTGCTAGTCGTAATGAAGTATAACCATCACTAGCAGTGTGAGGATTGCCCGAATCATGTTGGGTAGAGGTAAAGTAAAAAAGGAAAAAAACTTAACCCTAGAACTGGTTATTAAGTTCCAGAGGGGGCTCAGAGGTATGACTGTATTCTTTCTTTAACCTCGGCGCTAGATGGTGGTGGGTGGTCAACACCACGTTACGGCCGCATTACCCCGGGACTGAGACTCGGTACCCATTGTATAGGAGTCTGGGTGGGCCCCAGGCCCGGTCTGGACGGGTGCGGAAAATTCGCCCTTCAGCGGGTTTGGATCCCCGGGCACTCCGGCCCGTAGCGAGTCGCTATACCGACTGAGCTATCGCGGCCCGAAACTTGTGGGAGCAGATTTTAATGCTGTATTTTTGTTAATCTTAAGTTGCGGCATCCCCATTGTGTATGTAACAATAAGTTAAGGATAATGTAGGTCGAACACAACTAGTTTATTAGCAGGGTGTCAATGAAACAACATGTTTCGGTCTACTCGAAGGCCAACATCAGGTTTACAATGTTGGCTCCAAGAGCTATCTGAGTCCCCCTCCCTCCAACGCCAACAGCGGTGGGCAAACAGAGCCCAAAGACGACGAACGCCGCCTAGGATACTACATACCAACTACACACACAACAACACGCACGCCCCCCGCCTTATCTGCTTAGGCGACTCCAGTCACCACATTTCAACACCCTCATACACACAGTCTTTTCCCATGTATACTTTGTAAAGCATGATGATGAGATCTCAACATCCGCTACTCACATTATTATTTGTCTCTTAGATCCAACATTGTAAGCCTGATGATGGACTCCGAGTAGACCGGAACATGTTGTTTCATTAACACCCTGCTAATAAACTAGTTGTGTTCGACGTACATTATTCTTAACTTACTGTATTTCTGTATTTTGTAGTGTGTTGTGTACTGTGCTTGATTTATTGTAATACATGAGTTGTGAAGTTTATTTCTGTAGCCACGGTATTGTTTATTGTGTGGCACAGTGTTAGCGTACCAGAAAGTCTGGAGCCTCAACAATATCGCAGTGAGAACTTCAGGTCTCGCATTGTTTGTGTTCATTGTATGGTCTTCGAGCGTCACTCCACAATTCAAACCTTAGCGTTGGATCCTCGAAAGACGTCATGTAGTGGAATGAAAAGAGACAAATCGTAGGATATGAAAATGTACGCCTGTCTGGTGTAACCCGCCGCAGTATTATAAAAGAAAGGAAACTTGAGAATCCAAAATAATCCTCGCCCGCCCTTCTTCTGCACTCACTGGAGTCAGTAACTGTATGTTAAAAGGACTCAAGTGGCAACTTGAGGGTTGTTTGGCCGTGCATCTTCCTCATGAAATAAAGTGAAATGCCAACGTGATTCAACTAGGTAATTTTATTGATGTATTCTTAGCTCGACATGTTTCAGGTACATACGCCCATCATCAGGAGCATTAGATGTTGAGGTTTCTGCATCGAGTTTTTGGATGGGTGGTGGTCTTGAGAGCCGCTGCTTAGTTCGTGTGTACGGTGCGGATGGTGCCGTGCACCATCCGCACCGCGCACACACACTTTCTTCAGAAGACTCTGGTGGCGGAATCATTAGACGTTACTTATAATATTAACGTATTGTGGAATGATCGTAGCAATCCGTGCGCGTGTTGCAGTGTGTTTGTTTAACGACACTGTCAATATACATTCATCACTCGCTTTTCGGGGTGGTTAGGTTTCAAGACCCATCGCCAAAAGCAAAAAATCCGCGAATAATTGACCGCCCCTTCGAAAGAAGATGTTTTAGTATTTTATAGTGCTTTTATTTTCTTTGCAGAAACAGCGTGATGTGGAGCCATTGCTTCCCCTCCACCCCCACCCCCACCCCCCTCAAATCCTTGAACATCATGCGAATGTCTCCAAGACTTGCTCGAGTTGTCGAATAATTTTGATGGTCTTATCCATTGGAGGGTCCGAGTGTATTTTTATCTTTGGGGCGACCCCGCGAATTTGCAAACCCCAAAGTACGAATCCGCGAAAAGCGATGGCTGAGTGTATGTGCTATGGTGGGCACGACGGCCCGCGCTCTTCGTCACTGGTGCAACTCGTGCAAGCTGCCGGTGAACAATACGAGTACTATTCAGGTAGTCAAATTATTTTAATATTGTATGTTCCGCGTATCGTATGATGGTTAGTATGTAGAACCAACTGTACATGCACTAATTTTATTCTTCATACGTTATCAATTTTCCGACGTGTTTCGGCATACCACACGTGCCATCATCAAGGAGTCTTTGTAGTTGTTATCTAACGCTGTCAGATGGTACGTTGTGTGATAACTGAACGAATTCACAGTTACACACTTGTGCATATTCTTAAATACTTTTCAAACGCGTGAATATTTAAAACAAATTTTAAAAAAACTAGAAAAAAAAGGTGTTCCGTCGGTCACTTTTAGACTGTGGTTGGTGGCTTTATAAACCTCGCTAGTTGCCACAGAATATCCAGAGATATTCTCGAAGCCCAATATGGGTTGAGCGCGTACTGTTGTCTGTGTCTGTGTGTGTGTTTCGTGTACTGAGTAAAAACCTTGTGTACATGCACATGAAGTTGACCATGAACAGTGTTAAAAAAAGATTTTCGAAACGAAGGAAGACTCTTAACTAACTGAAATTAACATATTGTAGACACGCCGATATATGAATCCATCAAATAAGGCGTATTTTATTGTATTGTATTTTATTGTGTTTTGTTTTATTAATGCGTGCCTCGTGCCTGAATTATTTACAAGGGTGGTTCCCGAAGTTCATCTGGCTGGCTGCCCCTGACATGTGCTTAGCGTCGAAAGGTAGGGCGATCGGTAGATAAGGAACTGGAAAATTTGAGAAAGCAATCGGCCATTGCTTAATAGGGGGCGCTGTCCTAAAATACTGTACGGCTGAACCGAAGGGAACAGTGAATACCCTGCCAGAATACTCCACCTCCGAACCAAGATTTGTACCCGGAGATTCACGAATAAGAAGCGATGTTGCTACTTGCTGTACCGCAGTTCGATGTCTGCGTGTTGTATCTGTCGTAGACTGAACGGATTGCTGTTAAATTTGGTACTGGATTTCTGTGCCCGATGTATTTGATACAGTGAATATCTACGTAAAATGTTACAAGTTATTAGTGTTTTAGGAACGTGTTTGTTTCTGCAATTAATGCAAAACCCCAAACGGGTTTTGGAAAATGTAACGGTTGCCGCAAAAGTAATTTGACACTAAAAACAACGTGTAAACGTTTGTCAAGTGACCTTTTCTCCAATCTGTACATGGTAACCTCAGATGTATTGGTGTCGTGCCGTGTTAGTCCCTTGACATAGAAGACCACAGCTTTCTTTTATATCCTTCCTTGAACTTAACGTCTCTTTGCGATGGTAAAACTATCCTTCTTATTTAGGACGATTTAGAGTTCGAAACACAGCTCATAGTTTTATTATCTTGAGGATTTTTATCATATTCGGTCCGTAAGCTAGTACCTTCTCAGCAGTCACAGTAATTTTTCCAGTTGACACCACGTTAATGACGAAGTTGGGATGTGTTGTTAAATCAGTGAACTTCAGTAGGGGGGGGGGGCTATTCTGTCGTTTATCGTACATATTGTATGTTTATTGCTTCATTTAACAGTGCGTAAGAGCGCCATTAAATGTCGTGATAGAGAAGTACGTTTGTGTATCAGCTATATAGGTTATGGCAGCATTCATAAAGACTGACGCAATAGTTTATAAGGCTTACTTTTATAGTTTGATGTAATGTATTTGCTACACTGATTTTAATGTCACAACAGTAGTAAAGAGCGGGTGATTTTATTGTCATAAAAAATTTTTCAGTGTCTAACCTTGTACGAATACACCCTGAAACTTTCACAGACGGGCCAGTTTTTAACAAGTTTTGCGATTATTTGTTTAGTGATGCTCTTACGCAGCAGTTGTGACTTTTGCTTGCAAGCTAGTAGCCTTATCACTAATTGAGAATAAAGTGCGAACTGTGACGTGTTCTGTGATAACAAATTAATTATTTTCAGTGCAACTGCCGTCTCTTTTCAATTGCTGTGTAATCGAATAAGAATTCTTTGTGTTTTGTAAAATGAATGTAATATGTTAGAGGTCGATTGTGGTCTGTTTTAATATACTGCGCTGGCTTTTTGTATGACTTAAATGAGTTGTACTCGTATTTATTTTGGTGATCTTCAAAATGTGCGAATGGCTCCCAAAATGTTTCCAAAATTATGTTTATGTTTAAAAAAATAAATAGTGACTATATATACATAGTATATATATATATATAGAAACACTAGGAGAGCCTGGAATGGATTAATCTGGCCCATGACAGGGACAGTTGGTGGACTGTAGTGAACACTGCAATGGACCTTCTGGTTCTATTAAATACGGGGAATTTCTCTTCTCGCTGAGGAACTGTTAGCTTCTGAAGAACACCTCTGCTTCATATAGTTATGTGTGTATGTATGTTTGTTTGTATGTATGTATGTTTGTATGTATGTATGTTTGTATGTATGTATGTTTGTATGTATGTATTTATTTATGCATGCGTGTATTATGTATGTATGTATCTGTTCGTATGTATGTATGCATGCATGTATGTATGTATCTGTATGTATATATATGTTTGTATATTTTTGCACATAGTAAGAGGACGGGGGGGGGGGGGGGTTGGGCGCTAAATTCTCGCAATTTTGTTTAATGCTTTTTTAAGGGAAGTATTTATTTTTGTAATGAAACAGTACGTATCGGTGCAGTTTCAAATTTGTAAATAAACTTGAGTTTTCAGGAACTTAATAGTAATTTTTCCCTCAGACCTGAATTACATTTTTTAAAAAAGTTATTTTATTAAGTAAAGGTAGAAGAATCTCTTGAGTGGGCCTAAAGGGATCTAAGCCGTAGGACTACCAGTTCCTTTGCTACCATTTAAAATGTAAAGCTGGTATGTCAGTCAATAACCTATCTTGTCACTTTCTTAAAAGCCGTTATGTGTTAGCTGAACGTAATGGAATCTGTGACGCCATTATGCATGTAGTGACGACAAAATTGATTTCGTAGGAACTAATGAAGATAGATCAACGTTGTAAGGCGTTCTGTCAACGAAATATGACTTGTTTATTCGTTCTTTGTTCGTTGAGTAATATTGACACATTTCCGTGAAAGTTGGTATGTGAGTGACGGCAACCCAACTAGCAATAGTAAAACTTTATAACATAATCTCAAGGGTTATGGGCAGGTTTAGGCGCTTTCGCAAAATTTCGAAAAGCGACCGTTAGCTTCGTCGTATTTTCATAAAGTTTGATATTTGAGTATTTTTAGAAAATATGTCGAGAAAATTCAAGGTCGATTAAACCTGACAAGAATAATAGACACTGTACGAGAAGGCAAATATATATTTATGACCATATCTTTCTTTGTTCTTCTTAGAATGGAAAGTGATTCGGAGAAAATTTGTAGAAGAAATCACAACAGACATTTCACGTTCTGTAATTTTTTATTTTTTTAATTGTGCCGTTTATGAGATAATGTGGAAAAATATGGTAGAACTGGGAAGGCTACAGGTGCTAATATGACGCGTGAGCATTGCATGCTGGATTCACAGGGCTTCAAACCCAGCTCTTAGAATATGTAATAGTTATTGCTTTTACACTGCGGCAGTGGTTGCAAAAATGCGCCTCGTTGTTTCCTTGTACGTACATAGCTTGTCTTGTTGGTTCTGTGCAAGTTTTTTTGTCACATCTAAATAATACTTTCTTACTTACTTGCTTACGTAACCCTTATCCTGCTAACGTGGAGAATATGGTGATCTCCTAATAATGCCAGCAAATGGCAGGTGCGATACAATTCGGGGGTTAAAGGGTTAATCACTTACTTACTTACTTACTTACTCCATAGAGCAGAGTCCTTCTTGAGAAGCTAACCGGTTCTCATCTAGTCAAGAAATTCCCCGCATTTTATGGAACCCAAATGCTCATTACCGCAGTCACAAGTGCCCGCCACCTGTCCCTTTCCTGAGCCAGCTCGATCCAGTTCACGCTTCCCACATCCCACTTCCTGAAGATCCATTTTAATATTATCCTCTCATCTACGCCTGGGTCTTAAGTAATAGTGGATATAAATGTTTCAAATTTGAATGTGTTGTCATTAGGGAATCGGAAATGTTCTTTAATGTATGAACTGTGTTCTTCTGAGCTACACAGTGTCCTTTACCGTGAGTTTCATTTCGAATCTGTAACTTGTTATGTGTCTTTATTAGGTCCGTCGTTGCTGTAGTAGATCTCCATGTCTGTGTTCTACTTCGTTATCCTTGAAATGCCATCTGTTGTAGCGGAAATTTCTTTTGCCACTCTTTCATTCAGAAGTACACATGCAGTATCCGTTTCTGTCTGCAGCATGAGCAAAATGACAGTCATTTATCGAAAATCGATGCCCCCAGCCAAGCTGGCAGACCACAGAATTGGCGTATATGAGTTCTTTCGTTTTACAGCTTTCATCATGGTTCAAGGAGCGCAATAACATAGCGCCTTGCGTTTGCACTCCGTATAGCAGCGAATTTCGTACGTCGTGATCTCGAAGATGCCCTCATGCCTTAATCATCACGTCATGAAAACGGAGGGTTGAGACATAGCTCCACGCATTCTTGGCCGTGCAAAGGCTCAGGCGGTTAGTCGCCGGCCTCTCACGCGGAGACACGGGTTCAATTCCGGGCCATTCCATGTTGGGTTTGCGAAGGGAAAAGGGACTCTGGGAAAAGTTTTTCTCAGAGTACGTCGGTTGTTAGGAGCGTTCGTAAATTTGTGAAAAGCGACTGTTAGCTACGTCACGTCTGTTTGTCTGTCTATCTGCTTGTCTGTTTTCCTGCCTGTGTCTGTGTGTATGTCAGTCCGGCTATCCACACGGAACAATTCGGCTTCGACTGGACGGATTTTCATGAAATCTAGAAAATTCCAGTTTGATTAAAATATTACAGGAATAACGTAAAGGCCTATGTACATTTATGATAATAACTCGCTGAATTCTTCTCAGAATAAGATGTTTCGGACACAAGTTATAGAGAAATTCAAAACATGGATTTTATGTTCAATAACTTTTTTCCGAAGATGGGGTCATTTATGAGATTATGTGGAGCGATAAGGTAGAGCCGGACAGGTCACAGATGACACTACAGTACGGCGCATGCGCTTTGCATGCTGGATAGGATAAATAAGGCTGCAGACACACACTCAGGATATTTCATACATACTGCTTTCCCACGGCAACAGTGGTTACACGAACGCTCCTCAATAGTACGTCAGTACCATTTCATCAATACTGCATATTAATGCATCAGTCACTGTCATTGTATAGCCTTAGAAACCGACAGTGTCGTTAAATAACAATCCACGCTTTCGTAATATAGCTTAGGATGGAGGTAAATGGTCACCTTCACAATCCGACCGCTTTGCACTGGTATGAGAAGTTATTAGGGTGCCCCGTGAGACTTACCGCTGGTGTGGACCGCTTGAACAAGGAACGAATTCCAGTCCCTGCAGTGAAAGCAAGAAATCTTTTGAGAAACTATCCTTAGGCATGATTATTCGAGTGGTGAGATAGGATGATGAGATGGGAGGGGCATGTGGCACGCATAGTGAAAATGCATGCCGGGTTTTGGTGGTGAAACGTGAAGTGGAGAGACATGTCTGAATACAAGCCTGGATGGAAGGATAGTATTCAGTGGTGCTTAAAGCAAAAGTGTGGTAGAGCTTGGACTGGATTAAATTTGTCACAGGCCAGGGATCAGTAGCGGGCTGTTGTGAACACGGTAATGAACCTTTTGAGTTCCATTAAATGCTCAAGGTTTCTTGACAAGCCTAAAAACTGTTAGCTGTTCAAGGCGTATTCCGCCCCGTGGAGGTAGATAGTTATATATAGAAGGGAGAATAATATTAAAGTTGATATCAGACATGTAAGATAATCAGAAGTGAACAGTATTGAGATGGCTGAGGGCAGGGCAGGTGGCAGACCGAACTCTACTCCTCCAGACCATAGCCTATTAAGTATCCTTGTGAGGTTTTCCGGCTTCCATTCTAGACTGAAAGGATAACTGTGGGAACACTATAAATGATATGACATTATGCCTTCATAAATTTGGCACCTGACATTTAATTTGTAATAATTGAGATTTAGATTATTAATATCTTTTAATACAACTGTGTACAATACTTTTTATGAATTTTATGTATTGTTCGCCAGAAGATGACCAAATTATGTAGAAACATAGTGCCGCAGTAAAGTGTATAATATTGACGGTGTTTGATTTCTTCCTTATTGCAATCAACACAACGTGTTGATAAACATAAAATTTTTAAGATTAATTTCAGGTAAATTTTACCTCTCCAATATTGGCACCATTGACGACAGCGGGGTACTATCATTAATGACACTTAAATATACAACGATACTTAAGTACACTTAATAAAACATGTCGGTCTTATTTGTAATGTGGCCCGCGGATGTATTTATCTTGATTTGTTCGTCATGCCCAAAGGGTTGCTCACCACTGCTCTGTTCCTTAGGCACGGTAACTGTCGCAGAACCTTTCGAACACACGAGGCATGCTTGCGCCTGGAATCTAGAATCTGTTTTGCCTCCTGTATTTCAGTTTGCCTTATTTGATAGCAGGTTTTCGAATTGCTGATATCCGCCTCCTAAGCGGGCCACGGATCTTTTGAAAATGTTTCTCGACACCCGAGTTCTACAAGTTCCTATATTGAAATATTGTCTTCGAAACCTGTCCTTCGGTTCTTCAATTGAAAGTAGATTCTTCTTTTTCGCTTCTCGAGTTAATTCCAAGAATAATGGTGTTGGAATTAATTTAAGATTAATTATCTGAATTTGTTTCTTCGAAAAAGGAAGGCTCTGTTATAATTCTGCGCGCACTCACTGCACACCAGACTGCAACTTTTAGGCCATGTGAAGGAAGCGCCATGAACTACATTTGGATTTTCCTAACACCTGCATCTGTTATTTTGCGTGTTTACGTTCCGTACACCATGCCTTATCCGAGGAAAATACAAGTTCCCATATTTTGTTTTTGCCTGGCACTGAACCAGCAATTCGAAGTATTCCACTGTGCTGTGTACTGTTCGTTTATACGGAACATCCCCAGAACAGGCTAAATCTGGGGAATACTTGTTGCCATCAGTTTAGAATCTTTCGCCTTCCCGTGTCGTTACTAAAAACGTAAGGGTTGAAATAGTGTGTACGTAACTACGTATCAAACGGTACGTGTTATTCTCACAGTAAGGGAAGGCTGCGTAACGACATCTTAAATTGGACAGCAACGTTCCCTCATCATCTATGTACCGTCACGTACAGCCATCTTCCTATTACACGCTGTATGTTCTTTTTCTCACATAGCTGTGAATTTGTTCCCGTTTTTTGATATTCTGTGTTCGTAATATTCAGAGAATATCAAGTCATACCATGTGTTTTATGTGGAACGCCAGTGCAAGGACGTCCTCGTTCCAATTTTAGCGAACGTACAACCGTTATGAAATATTTTTACTACCTTCCATTTCTTGGAACTATGTAGTTCTCTCGTATGTTAAACTGCCATACCAAACGAGTCATGTTTTTGCGGCAAACATACGACGTTTCAGCATGTGTTCCATGATAAGAACGTCGTGCGTCACATCATTTGTATGTTGCATTTTGATTGAATGTTGATGGATTGAACTCGCATCTGCAGAGAATGTTAACTCCGATTCTTGTTGTTGTCATTGTCGTTGTTGTTGTTGTTGTTGTTGTGGTGGTGGTGGTGGTGGTAGTAGTAGTAGTAGTAGTAGTAGTAGTAGTAGTAGTAATAGCAGCAGCAGTTGTAACTTGATGTGATTTATCCCTTTGCGTTATGTGTGCAAAGATACCCATAAATTTCTGTCGAATACAATATTTGTTTATTAAAAACCTAATCGCAGCTACGTGTTTCGGCTCATTTTTCCATTCTCAGGCTGTACAAGATTTTATAAAGAGAAAATTTTGAATAATATTACATATGTACTTGTATATTTTCTGTTTATTTACAAACTTGTACAGCCTGAGGATGCTTGAACACTAAAGGGCTTTGACGATGTTGTATGACTCGCTGACACAGTCTCCCTTGTTCTGGAATGTGTTCGTCGCCCAGTGACTTAGAATGACATGATCTAGGGGGTCCACCAGGTTACGCGTTTCTTTGCCTGAAGACGGACGCTTGCCGGCTTCCGAAACGTAATTTTTTTTTTAAATTTAAATGCTGGGCAAATTCCAAAGTAAGGAATTGGTGTCAGTGACTCTGAGTCTGGCCTTATACGAGGCGAAATTTGGTTGAAATAAGGTGTTGGTGGGGGTGGGAATTGCCTCTGCCTCAAGGATTGGAGGGACGCAGAAAACATGGCAGTGGGCCACACTCTTTCCGGACGACGGCCTTGATCGCATAGGTCATCCTGCTATGGTGCAAGGAAAGAAAACTTAGTGAATTAAATCTGATATGCTGATACCACACTTTTGCATCTCGTCACGGTTATGAGGAAGCTGTAACTTTGTATAGTGAATTTTGAGTCAAAAAAGCGTTTTTTTACTGTCGTATTTCATTTTTTAAACCGTCATACGGGAGTGTGCTCAATTGGCAGATAGGTGTTTAAATAACATCATACCATTTGGTGTAATAAGTGGCATTTTCTTAATGTTTCTTGTATAGATTTTAAAATAAAGAATGATTAAAATGTTCATTTTTAAACTTTCTGGCGTCATTTTTTTTTTTGTGATCAGTGTAACGGGGTTAGTCATAACAAACAGTCGCTGATATACACTTGAATATAATTCAGTGGTACTGAAGATGGAGACAGTACGTTTTTACGAAAACTCGATAACGACTTGCGATTCAAAATGTTGTCGAAACCAACAAACTCTTCATTTGATCAAAACGGATTTTGAAAACTTGAAAAATTACAAGTTTGTCGTAGTGCCTACAAGTTCCTATGGCATGCATGTTTGTGTACTTATTTTATAGGAAATTGTTGTACTTGCAATGGAGTCTGAACTTCTGGATTTCAGAATCTGTGTCGTTAAAATTACTGTTATGCATAATTTATAGCGCCCTAAAACAAGTAGTCAGTCCGTGTTTAGGCACCATGACCGTATGTGTCTGGCTACGTATCTCCGTCGTGTAATTTTGATGGTATTGAACGAAGGTACATTATACTCCGTCGGTATAATTCAATTTTCATCTGCGTAGGCCCAATATGACCCATACTTTGTACGTGACTTACAGTTTTTTCATATCTCTGACACATGGCTCATGGTTAAAAGAGACTGGCGATCTTATTCAGACAAGCTTCTTTCATCTGATATAAACAAAACTGTAGGACATTGAATTATGTTGGTTGATGTATGGTTTATTTAAACTTTCAGAGTCGCGTCGGTGCACTGTACGGACCTTTAATTCTGCACATGCCACCGTTGTACGGTCGTGTCTGCATTTATGGTAGAGGCCAGTTGAAATGCGATGGCACACGCACAGAAACCAGATTTCGTCTTTCGGCGAAACGGACGAGTACATTTAAATCAGCGGGGGCGTCAGTTCGGCCGACTATTGTCAGCCGAGGTGTGCGCATCAGCGGTAGTAATGCTGGATACACCATGTTCGGAGGTAGTATGAAGGGTACTGGCTACATACTCCATTCGCCAGTTTCCCCTTCACTTCCCCTCCCGTGCGTCACCGTGTGCCATCACATTTCAACTGGAGTTTACTACGAATTTAAACCCCTGTACGTTTTGGCCAGTAGTTGGGATTTAAATCCCAACATCATTGAAGGTTCAACGACATTGCCAGTAACTGGCGAGCGGTGATTAAGGAATAGAGACCTGGAAGTGAAGTGAGAGGTAAAGGCCGTGACCTAATTGGAGTTACTATTCCGACATTTGCCTGGAGGGACTGAGGAAAATCACAAGACGTTTAGGATGACGGATCATGTCTTGATACCACATCGTTGCCACAGACGTTTAAAGTGCATTAAACGTACTCGGAATTTAACATTAATGTTTCTGAAATGTGCGCAGGTGCACCCCGACTTGCGCAGTCACGTTTCGGAATGTTCGGCGCAAGTCGAATTTTGCGCATGTGGGAATTCAGTATTCGTATGTTCAAATATATATGTATGTGTATGCATGTATGTACAAGGGAGTCCTGTCGAAGTTCAAACACTGGAACATGATCGGCTGCAACATGACCCCCCCCCCTCTGCCCCGCTACCTCCTCCCCACCCCGCCAGTGTTATCGCCCAGCAGTATTCCGCCACCTTCGTCTCATTGCGCTTTCATTCCCACATGGAAAAATTCGACGCGCATTTCAGAATGCCATGTCATTTTGTTTACTTTTTTTGAACTACGACGTCTGAAATTGCTTAACTTGAAATTACGTTACGTCGGGAGTGTCTGTATCTTGTTGGTTTCGTTTAAGCGTTCGATCTGCTATCGACGTAGGATTCATGGAAATGCAAAGTGTTCAATCCTTGCAATCCTAGCCCGCAATAAAGGCTTCCTGAAAATGTTGATCCCACACATCTTCTTCGAAATTAAACCGATAGATTCCTGAAGGGAATGATGTTTACCAAGGGACATGGTTTCACCATTACACTTGAGTCTAAAGTAATAGTCGGTGGAGTGGAAATATCCAAATTGGGCTTCGCACAATTCGTACGTCAGTGAACTGTTTGTTTAAGGACAGACACCTCGCCCTGTTGTTTATGAAACCGGTTCGAGATGCCTGACGCCTCACAGCGTCGCAGCTTCTCTGAATCCAAACCCGCTAAACATAACCTCATTCCACGCTTTGTAACTGCTGCAGTTCAAACAATGTTATGGACTGAACTTACAAATCACTCAGCACATGCTATAGGGACGTTGTAAGAGAGTTTACCATTCGGTAACATTTTTTAACTGCGTTCTGGAGAGTACGTTCTCACACCTCGGCTGTGACACCTACCATCGTGATTGGGGTCTTTGCGATCCCTTCCTTAGGAGTTATTTTCATTTTCCACAAATATCATCGGGCTAGCGGTCGCGTCAAGTGGTTGAACGGCGAGAAAACGATGTTGCGAGGACCATCTGATGCGGCTGCCAGCCCGGGAATATATTATTGAATACAGTCGCCGTGAAAGCTTGAAAATATATATCTTTTTGTTTCATTTTTCATTGTCATGGAGTCATTTGATGCTATACAGTGAGACTGAGTAGCAGCATCGTTAAATAAACTAAACGCAGGCTGTAAGTAAAACCGCGAGGTGTGGTAATGCGCAGCGTCGACGACTTCCTGGAAGAATGTATACAAGTGTTCGGCTTTGCCTGAGTAACCTCCTTGGTGTATGCGTAAGCCTACCTCGTGGTTACGTCATAAGCAGAAGGAAGTCCTGTATGTTTTAGTTCAAATGATCTTTACCTTAACATACAGCGGTGCATGAACTATATTTCGTACACAGTAGCATTTAAGTGTGTCTTAAACTCAGAGTTAGCCGAGGATGTGCGTTATTTCAGGCTTCCGCCGCGAAGTAGATAAGAACTGCGTTCTTCTGGGCTATTACGCAGTGAGTAATGTTACTTTATTGCCAACGTTTCGGGACAACCTTTCGGTCCCATCCTCAGGGTTCAAGATGGGTTCAAGAATCTTGAACCTCGAGGATGGGACCGATAGGTTGTCCCGAAACGTCGGGAAGAATTTACCACTACTCGCTGCGTAATATTCCAGAAGAGCGCAGATCTTAGCATAAGGAAGTTGAACTAACAAGGAATCAATTATAATCTTCCACGATGTTTGAGTTCCATTTGAGATGTTCTGTCCCATTACGCCCAGGTCCTGTGTAAGCGGTTCTTTCGTTCATGTTGTCTGGGCTTCGTGTTAGTACACGTCGCACCAAATAGGAAATGCGGTGAATACAATGAAGATATAGATGGACTTGGCATGTAGCACAGGAGAGAGATGAGCACACAGACTTTTGATTGACGAACTTGTAAGATTTTGGAGCATATGGGAGAATACTAGTAAGGCTGAGGCTGATGACGTAGGTTGTCAGTGTGGGGAGTGGATTCGCTGGCTCAGGAAAGGTTTTAGGGGAGGGTGCTCGTGAACGTGTTCGGGTTGCGGAAGAAGTGGGTAACTTCTGTAGTACTCGAGGCACTTTTTAAAAAGTATTTACGCCGTGCATTTTGCATTGACTTGACAGTCGAATGATGTGCACAGAAGGCAACATCTGTGCATACCATTCGATTGGTCGCACCATGACACGGTCCTCATTGGTTTGAGGAGTGAAATAGATACCTGAATACGAGCATCCTGTGTATTACCACAACTGAGGTTCTCGTCTGTAATTATATATATTTTTTAAATATATTTTATGTTTAAATGCGTTATAATGTAACTGACACAAGATTTCTTACACTATACTGAAGTGCTCCACTTACCCGGACGCCGGTTATTCGGATTGGATCGGCTTGGCCCTTCATGTAAATTTGTCGAGAATTCTACAAAATTCTGTCTTATAATACCGGTTATCGCATCAAGTACAGTGTTATGGCTTCTAGAACTTCATATCAGGCGTAGGCCAAAGTTTTAGACGTAGATATCAACTGGAAATAGTAACAGCCGAACTTCAAACTGCCAATGTAGCCTATTTTCAAAGAAAAACCCAATTCTGCTGTTTATTGGACCGTGTACCATTGTGATAGCTGACGAATAAAAAACCAACTAGATGTCACTTGTTACTTTTATTTTACTTCTTAGAGACTCAACACGTTTCGGGCATTAATATGTCCATCTTCAGGAGTTTGCGACTATGTTGTTGAACTACCACATTGGCCGTTTCGTTCTTCATTTGATTTGTGCTGCAGTTGGGGTTCGGTTCGGCTAGGGTGGTATCCAGGCTGCCGGCATAGTCGCAAACTCCTGGAGATGGACATATTAATGCCCGAAACGTGTTGAGTTTCTAAGAAGTAAAATAAAAGTAACAAGTTTCATCTAGTTGGTTTTTTATTCGTCAGCTAAAAATCCAATTATCCGGATTTTGTGCATATCAGAATGGCTCGCCGTCCCAATTAATCCGGTTAAGTGGAGTTCTGCTATATTAGAAAACTCACGTATTTTATCCTTATAAATGTAAAGCTAAAGTGATCCCGTTACAGGCCTGGTGTGGCCCAGAGGATGGGTAGAGATATAGCTCTACTCTTCCATGACCGCTGCACTAGAAGGGGGTGAGTGGTCAGCAGCACGCCCCGGCCGCACTTTACCCCCGGGAAAGACCCGGTACCCATTTTATAGGAGGCT
>Ga0123352_10006425_pt1 | contig 17975 bp, 12 predicted proteins | sample TergutLab28metaG_FD_89700 | JGI IMG/M metagenome (GOLD analysis project Ga0123352, IMG submission 89700) | Labiotermes labralis P1 segment gut microbial communities from Petit-Saut dam, French Guiana - Lab288 P1 | ecosystem: Host-associated > Arthropoda: Insects > Digestive system > Gut ... | reverse complement strand
TTTGGGGGGGGGGGGGTGTTGCGGGCTATCGTTTGGCCCATATGGGATATTGTGGGGCTGTAAATATTGGGCATGCTGAAGATCTTGAGCTGTGGCTGTAATTGGAATAACATGCGTTAGCGATTTTGGTACCAGTAACAAAATCGGATTTGAAGAGGGCGTGTGGTTGGTAGTTCTGATTTTGTGTCCAGAATGGACGCCATGCGGTAAGTTCGGGGAGAAAAAAATTATTTGTAAGGCGCCAGTGGGTCGTACACACAAAGAATGTAGACGTGTAATACTTGTGCCTTCTATCTAGCAAAAATTTGCGTGATTTGAGGGTGCCACCGCGAAGTAGCTGAGAACTGGGCTCTTCTGGGTTATTACGCAGCGAGTATTGGCAATTTTACCACTTCCAGAAGGGCGCAGTTTTTAGCTACTTCGTGGTGGCACCCTCCCAAATCACAAAAATGTTTGCTAGCTAGACAAGTATCACACGCCTACATTCTTGGTGTTTACGACCCACATTTCAAAAGTTTTACGTTACGCATGTAAAAGTTTTCTGTTAAAGTAAATATTGTGTATGTAGGAGGGTGCAGATGTTTAAATAAAAGTTTCCCGCCAAAAAACTTAGTATAATAATTTTTAAAATTTATTCTTCCCGCCCCTTTTTTTTCCTTCTAACTTCACCTCTGACACTGTAGTCTTAGTTACCAGATGTCTCTGCGGATCCTGGAACCCGGCAGGCTCGAACTGCTGAACCTTCGGTTGTTGGGCCGTCGTCTTATCCACTAGATCTTGTTGAGAGACTAATTTTAACTTTGGAATTATGAGGCCGAGAAATTTTAACAGAAAATTTTCTAATTCCAAGTCCTTGCCGGCGCGCGATCTCGAACTGCTGAACTCTGGGTTGCTGGGCCGTCGTCTTATCCACTCGACCACGAAGTGTTTGTTGAGAGAATAATTTTGGAACTTCCTGATGAGTTATGAGGTCGAGGAATCTTAACAGAAAATATTCTAAGTCCAAGTCCTTGAACTTGCGTTATGAGACCAAGAATATATTTAACAGACAAGTTTCTTTAGACAGAACTTCTGTTGGTCTAGAACCTCCAATTATAAGTTTGACAGTCTAGCATCTTAAACACTAGACTACGACGCTCGATTTAAGTTAATTCATAAAGTGAAATGTCCCGTTGCTTCTCAGTACCTGCACTTACGAAATTACATAGCTCCATCAGAACTACCAGTGTCATGGCAGAATTGAACTCCACAACAGTGGTACTGTAGACAATTTCAAGTTGTATGTTTAGATTCCACTACTTTACCAGTGCATTGCTGTAGCTCCGTATTTACAGACGTGACGTCACTGACCTACCATCATAACATTGCTAGCAAAGCGGACACACACACACATATATATATATATATCGGAGAGAGATAAAGAGGCGTTGTGAAGTCCAGTACGTACCGCAGTGCTACAACAAAATGTACTGGCAAAGTCATTAGACAATTTTAAATTACCTACAGAACTGTTGTCTGTTGAATTTAACACAACAATAGCGCTGGCAATTCTGACGGAACAACATGATTTTGTCGGTGCAGGTGTTGGTCAAACCTGTGGGTGTAAAAGTGCTCATGGTGATCAGCCTTTTAGTGTGACGCCGTGTAGTTCAGCAGACACGGCATAAGATCCCAAGAGACCATAATTGGAAGAGGACAAGGTAGGTGGCTGTGGCTGGGATTAGAGGTGTACGTTCAGCTAGGTGAAAAGTAACACTAAACACTGATCTCGCTTACAGAACAGCACTGCAGTGTCACAAGGAACATCTGTCGTCGCTCTGACGGTCAGTCGCTGACACTTCCTGATGTACTTACCGTGGAAATATATACTTCCGGTAGTGCAGACTGTCCTGCACTTGATACATCCCACCTATTTTCAGTTTACCCTTTCCACCACTACCGATCCTCTGAAATGTCGCCTTTTCAACCTGCATCTTCCTAGACAGGATATACGAAAAAGGATTAATAGTTGGCCAACCAGAATTGGATACGATGGCGAGGTCTTGGCGATACCCAAAGACAGGCTCGAGAGCTAATTTCGGGACCTTGTCTGGGTGCCAAGGCTAGGTTTCTGTCCTTTAACAGGACTCAATCCAGGGCTGTTACTGGCTTTCTCACTGGATGTAACACGCTGAGACATATTCACCTACTAGGGCTGCTGGACAGTCCACTATGTAGGAGGTGAAACCTCGGCCCACATTTTGTGAGTGTGATGCTTTGGCTTCACTCAGGCATGCGTATCTGGGCTCCTCCTCCTTGTAGCCAGAGGGCATTAAGAGTATAAGTTTGGGGGCCATCTGGAAGTTTAGCAAAATAACAGGGCGCGCATAAATTGATATGGGGCACAAAGGGCCCGTTAATTAAGGTGCATCGGGACCGTGAAGTCCCGAACCTATTCGTAATCAACCTGCATCTTCGGTAGGTGTTGTCTGCAGTATGCCTCAGTACTTAAGCAGGAATGATTTTTCATGCAATTAACTGGTTTTATTTATTTATTTATATCCCAGAACGAAAGGGAACCCGTCTTGGTAGTAAGTGTGATGATACATTCACAACACCCAGAATACAAAGCTTCTGCACATCGGAACGAAAGGGAAACCCTCTTGGTAGTGAGTGTGAAATACATTCACGGCACCCAGAATACGAAGCTTCTGCACGTGGTATGCATGTCAGCAGTTATAAACTGCCTCTGGCGGCATTATAGCCCGACAGTGTATTATTTACTACAGTGTAGGTGTTCCATCAGGAAAATAACTGGCTTTGCTGGAAATGTGCAATCAACTATGAAGTGAGATATGCGATCTTTTGGGACCTTATGTAGCGTAAAATGGTAATGGTAATTATCCTGCTTGACCCTTGAAGATGGGACGGGTTGGTTGTCCGGAAATGTCGGTAGCTAACTAGCAATACACTTCGTAACATCCCAGAAGACTGAAGATCTCAATGTAAGAACTGCACACAAAATGTCAGTAAAAAAGGACCCCATCGGACACCTACGCATAGAAGGGAAAAAAATTTTTTAATGCACAATTCTACAATCTACATATTTTATCTATTAGCTCCAACATGTAATAGAAAGAATACATAGACTGTATAATTGTGCACTTACTGGTGTTAGCCATAGTTTTAATATATCATAATGCACGAAATGAAAAATATGTCCACTGTGAGGCTTTCGTGTATGCGGCAGTGATCGTCACAGAAGCGTAAAAGTCGCGTCATACGCAGTAACTTGGCCCGGCACGGTTTCCTCTTCTGTAGTAAATGATGTTCTCACACAGGTGTTAAGATTACACCCTGTCAACTGGCGAAGGGTTACGGACATTTTGGTGGAACGTTGTGGCTTCATCTGGGGCTGTTAGCCCTGAAGATGAAGGTAAATTAACCAGTCAACAGGACAAAACGCCCCAGATGACTTGAATGTTCACCAGCACCGCTGTAAGAATTTCACCACCACCAACTGTTGTCCCGAAACAACAAGAAACTACCAATCAGTGTTGTGTAAAATCCCAAAAGAGCGCAGATCTGATTTAGACCATGTTTGAAGCCTGAAATCACACAACTGTGGAAGTGTTGCATGATTGTGGAACTGTTATACAGCCTAAGGTGGGGGTTCTTTTGTGCCATGGACCCCTTTGAGAGACTGGTAAAACCTACTGACCCCTTCTCATGAAAATGTATTTAAATACATAAAATAAATTACACAGACTATATATCTAGCTTTACAATCTATATTACAGATTGTACTACAAGGGAAACCAATTATGCTCAAATACACTTTTCAACAAATTGAAAAAATGCATAATATGGTAATACAGTGCTTCTTTATTAATCTGTGAAATCAACAACAACACAATAGGTACATTTAGAAGATAGGCAGGCAGAAAGTTGAAATTAAATTTCATTTTTTTAAAAAGACAGTTCACTGCAAAAGTGAATTTATTCTGGTTTCCCTTTCTTTGGTTATAATAACTTTAGATAATAAGATTTAACAAAGTTAACAAACATTTTTGGATTCTAGAGGCCATAAAATTACCTTGTTGCCTACATTAATGAAAAGCTAAATTTCAGTTAGAGGTTAGTGCATATAAAGCTGTAATTTTTTTCCCGTCCAAGTTCATAGACCCCCTGAAATCCAGACCCCAGGCTAGGAACAGTTGGCCTAAGCAGAGAAAATGACATGAGGAAGCCCTGAAATACAAGCAGCTATCACTGCAGCACAGTATCAGTGTGTATATGCTTAAGCAAGCATAAGGCCCTCTACCCATAAATGCAGCAGCTACCAGAAGTGGGATGATTACACAATAAAATGACATGATATAATGTGAGCAAGGTAACATCTGCAGACTCCCACACTCTGAAACAAAACATGCCTGGAATGCAGTTTAAATTATTGGCCTAAGTAAGACCTCTGCTCAAGATTTAGACCACTCTTACACTCCTTCCCTGTGGTTACACAGGAATGACTTAACTTAAGACAATCTTGCATCATTGCTAAAAACATGGCTTATTCAGCCTTCCACTGTGGAATCCTGTATTAAGGAAACTTGTCTTATCCATGCCATGAAGGCATAATGGGGGAACAGAGGTACAGCTCCACTCATTCTTAAACTTTGCCATTAAATGGAGAAGTGTGGTCAACTCCATGCCCTGGCCACTTTACCCCCCAGGGAATAATCCCTGTATCCTTTGAATAAGAGGCTGGGTGGGCCCACAGCCTGTCTGGACATTTCAGAGAAGAGAAAAATTGCATGTCTCTACTGGGGTCCAAAACCTGTATCTTGCAGCCTGTACCATAGTCACTATAGCTCGTTCATTCGCACTGCTCAGTGAATGGAGACTAGTAATCAGCACACCCAACCAAGTCCTGTATGTAGAACATACTGTACATAGTCTGCTGTTATGCCATGAGTCCTAGGTGGCACATGGAGCTTTTTTCTATTGAATCTGTTTGTCTTGTGGACTATATCTTGAACTTTTTGTATCTTCAGCTCACACCTGTACTACACAACATGTCATAACTGTCAGTTCATTCGCATATTCTCTCAATGAAGACAAAATGTCGTGTCTCTTTATTCTTGTCTTCTGCCACTAACATTCCAATTTAACACGTCCTAAGATCATGCCCCGAGTATTACATAGCTTTGCTCCTTACAGTCCTTGACATAATTTATAGCAGTTCAAATACAGCAAAACATCAACAGTTTTGTATATTTTCTTAACCAACTTACATGCAAGTTGCTTCTGCACTGTCTGCCCAGTACTTCTGGTATGGGTCAGGTTGAAAATGTGGATGGGAGAGGATTCCACTCGCACAATGATATTTATCATCAGGACATTAATTATAACTGTTTATATTTATTATACCAAACTTACAAAAACATTGCAACCAATAAGATATCTTGCATACTGTACTTTAGGACACAATGCCAACAGTACACACAATGTGTGAATAACTGGAGTTTGCAAAGTTTGTAAATCCACACCAAATTAACACAAAAGTGCAACTTCCAACATACATTCATACTTCACTTAAATTCACCAAGCTTGTGGACCCAAACTTTAGGCCTCTATGTCTCATAATTCTTTTGTAGCAAGAATTAAAAAAAAAAGTCAACTTTCTTTCATGACATAGCTTAACTATGGACCCATTTCAGCTACAGAGTCATGTTGGGCTACTCTAAAAGCTGACAAAATGCATGTGAAATCTGTGTTTTCAGTGTAGAAAGTATTAAGATTATGGGTTCATTGTATGTGATGTGGTAGTGTTTGATACATAAGTACCAACATCTTGGTGGAACCTGGCATTTCCATCTTCAGACTTAGAGGGAATTAACTCTTGTACCCTGAAGAGGGGGGCAGAAGGTTCCTCCAGATTGTTTGGGTCTGTCTACCAAACCTTATGGAATCACATCCCATGACTTTATTCTCAACAAACTGAGGTCCCCATTACATATCACATGGCTAGGTTTAATATACATGAACACCAGGTTTGTCAAACTGCACATCAAATTCCTCAACAGATATGCAATTAAGTTTCTCAGTTCACAAAACATATGGTGAAGTCCCCACTTTGAACCTGTCCAGCACTGAGAATTTATAGCTGTTGTGTGTTCGGGTGTCACATTAACAGGAGGATTTGGGTATAAATAATGCTGACATCTTCTAAGGAAATGGAATTAAGTCAAATGAAAGTGGAGTATTACCCTACTTCAGATACTGAGCAAGCTCCACTGTTTAAGTAGTGTACTCTGCCACAAGATATTTTAACCCCTCCCTAACAGCCAGTTACATCATACATAGGATAAATTTCTAGCTGCAGCATAGTAAATTTTATAAGCTTTTTATGAAGTTTCAAGTTCTGAGACTTTTAAGCCTCATTTTGTACATCATACTAGGGCGCTTCATTTCATGACTGACAGTTGCTATGATCATATGACTGAATGGGTGTGGAGCATTGGTAGAATAATACTGACAGGGAAAAATCAAAATACTCAGAGCAAAACCTGGCCCAGTGCCACTCTGTCCCATACAGAACGGCCTACAAGTGAACCCAGGCATCTGTGGTGAGAGGTCCCGGACTAATAGTCAGAGACATCTACCTATGGTGGGAAAATTGACCTAAGAATGTTTTCTACTGTAAAGGCTAGTTCCGATGTGTTGTATTACATGTAGTGTGTGTTGCAAATACAGGCTGTGAGAAGTTATGTAACAGAAACTGACACACAGCTGTTCTGTCTGAAGTTAGCTACATATGCCAAATACCACATATCCAGTATTTGGACTATTTTCTTTAATATCAAGTATCCATCACTGCTAACTAAGGAACAGCCTGTTCTGATGGCAGCTAGAGATAAGAGCAAGAAACCTTCACGTAATGCCAGTGCCTCAAATTAAATGCCTCACCACAGAAACTGGTGACCCCATTTTTCCTGCTCTTTAGGTTAATTTCAAGCACTATAATTTGACAGTAATAAAATCCATGATGTCAATGAAACTGTCTTAACTGCTGTTCAACACAGACATTCGGAGACTGTTAAGTGTCAAGGGGAAAATGTGAGATAAGCTGACTTTTGTGGAATGAGGATCAGTAACAATGACAGTGACAGGTGTACAAAAAGCAGGACATACAGAAATACAGCCACTACTGTGCTGTGTTGCAGAGGCTGTTGCATTGATGACTAGATTAGTCGTGCGAGTCGTGTCTTGCTACTGACAGATGCAAATGGAGAAGCTCTGCAATTGCCACTGAGCCACATCTGTTTCATACTCTGTGTCTTCATTATCAGATTCCTGTCTGAGGATTCTGGAGGGAATTTTGCTCCTGCTGACCTTATCATTATGATTGGTAACTAATGGGCATGGTGTCCTATTGTGATTCAATGTTTCATGTACCTGAGTCATATGGCTAAATTCAGAAGTAAAGTAGTGGCTTGGTATACGTGTACCAAAGCATGTCAGAAGCCTTGCATCACAACTAAGTGTCATGCCCTGTGGGCCAAACTGAACCATAAAAACGATCACATGTTTGTTTATGTCTTACAGATGTAGTGCATATTGTAATAGCAGGATATGACAAATTGTTGTTATACTTAACATCACACTGAACATGCAGCTTGTCACTTATTTCACAAAAGTGTAGATGTTTGTGAAAAACATCCTAATTCATTTATAAGCTTTTACTGCCTTCACTGTAATGAAATTTCATTGCAATAAACATAATCTGTCCCACAAATGTATCATACTATGATTTTTACTGTAGTAACTTCTGCAAGTTTTGTCATGGTTAAAAAAATTAATTTTGATATGAAACAGCAGCAGCAGGTACAGGACTGTTTGTTATTTCCATTTCCTTCCATAGGGTCTACAAGCTCAGCATACTTCACTGAACCAAAATGGTCAGCAGTATGGTGTGTTGAATTGACTTGGTTCATTGATCCATGTAATGAAGGACTGTAGAATCTGTATGGCAGCTCACAACACTGTCACATTAAGATCTTCACGCTCCAATCCTTCAGGACCTGAACAAATCATGCTTTAAATGCACTTTTCTCTATTCCATGCTACTGGATCATTACCTACCACATTTATTTGAGAATTTTTAAGCAATTCAATATTTACACACATAACACAGTGTTCCAGTGAGCTGTACAATCAACAGAATATTCTGACTTGTGCATTATGATAAAATTATGCAACATGAACCAATGCAATGCCCACTTTTAAAATTAATACTTTAATTCAATTTTTCAATTTTTGACGTTTTATGCTTGTTTCCAACTGTCCTGAGAATGAACCCATGAGCTTTGAAACACGCAGAAGACGTCAAAAATAAAAAACTGAATTAAAGCATTAATTTGAAAAGTGGGCATTTCATTGGTTCATGTTGCATAATAATATCCTGACATTATGGCCAAAGAAAACAGACTTCCCCCTGGTTGATCCTTATCAGCCTGCTGTTTGATGATAGTTCTAAAGGCAAAAGAGGCACATGCCCCTCAGATCTGACCATAGTATTGTAAGGGAGACATAACACCCATCTTGTTACCTTGTCAAGCATGTCAATAGCTCAATAACTACTGGCATTCTTTCAGCACCCCTTTGTGTTCTCATTCGCACCGATGCTTCCCCATAATTTCAATATCTGCAGCTTGATGTGTCTCGGTTTCAGTAACATCTCCAATGGGTCTCAACGGACTGGCCCTCACAGTCTGCAAATAAACAAATGTACACATATAGCTACAGGTACATACAACAATATCATATTTTATCACTGCTACAGCAGGCCTCATACCTCTGACTGTTTGTTTTTAAAACAGTGACTATGCCATAGCAAACAAAACAACAGAATTTTACTTCCCTTGGTCTTGTAGCAGCAATTCTGAATTGGGAACACACACAGTTACAACAGGTCATACACGAATACCATACAAGTATACATAGCATATAATTTGTATACTGTTACACACCAGCCAGAAGGACCCATTAATACCTTGAAAAATTGCATTTGCACTCCATGTTTCTAAATAACAGCTTGCTTAAACATTGTCATAAATTTCTGTTCTATGCCAGCTACAAGACCTAAACAGTGAATGGCAAGCTCATATTTCTGACATCACACATGCTAATTAATAGCTCATTTAAGTTAAAATTTCATTCACTAAATGCTTCCTGAATTACTATAGGCAGTTTATAAAAACAAGATACAAGAAATGAACTAAGAAGCTTTCAGCGCTCACTTATAAGTACTTTTACATCATGGCTGATGATTTGAATCTTAGATAAAAAAAACCATCTTGCACAACACATATCCTTCTGGCAACATCACTGTTAGCTTCTGACACCAGCAAGACATCTATTTCTCATTTACACTGCATGTTTCTGAATTTGTTTGCTGGCTACAATGAGAATATGTAATCATGGCCAAAGTTAAGTGTTATGAATCGGGTACATAATTTGCTACAAATGACTTTTCTTTAAATGTACCAATACTGTAATGATTTTCTTTTAGAAGTAAAGATGTTCTTGGTGCCCAAAAAATTGCCCCACTCAAAAAGAAATGAAAGTATAAAGCATCTGTTGTCATCAGCCCTGTAACTGCCACCATGGCAAAGCATACTGAACTACATCTATGGATACATAAATTTGATATGTTACTATCGGGTTAAGTTATCAATTTGCACACCAAGAAATTTCGTTGTAATAATGAATTTGATTGTTTCATTACCATAACCTATATTTAGTTTAATGTAAATACATTTTATTGCTTGTGACACATCTGGTTAAGTTTTGCATGCTTATTTACTTTAAGCCAGTTCTCCAACAAGGCAAATACATTATCAAGCCAATTCTGAATTTGGTCTATTTCAGGACACAATAACACATGATGCGAATAACATCGGCCAGTATAGGTTAGGGCTGCAAATTGACAGTCTGGATAGCAATAATTTATGTACAACTGAGGAAACTCGGCACCCAAACTAAGAAATTATCAACAGAATAATGAGGAGCTTTATCGGGGGTCTGTTGACATAAATATTTAGGAAGTTCCATATTCTTGCACCTGCCAGTGTATCCACACCCTCCACACTACCATTTGCTGTGGGAATGGAATAAATTCCAACACACTCAGGCATAAACAATACATAATTTTTACATGCTGAATACTAAGCCTCACAAATGACACAGTTTATACTATCCTGCAAACGTGTTATTCAATAACATTCCCCCGACCATTGATAAGGAGTTTTTAAGGCACCATTTTAGAAGTGCCTATTATGTTCAATCCTAGTCTGTACAGGAACCCACCTTCAATAAGAATCCCAAAAAAAATCTTGCAGGCTAAAAATTGAGAAGTTGTATGCTGAAAGAAGTACCCCAAAATTGTTCATGACTAATGTAAAACTAAGATTTGTGTTTACATAAAGTGTTAAGATTAGGCCCTAACATGTTCTACAGTCTTTGCCCACTCAAATGAAGGATGTGTGGAATGCGAATAAATAAATTAAATTTTATTCTTTATACTGACCACAATGGAAGGCCACCATTTTGCATTTTTTGAAAATATACTTTGCTACACATCAATTAACAGGAAGTGACACGAACATCCAATACTAAAACCACGTATTGTGTAAACACCATGCACCATAAAAATACATTTTAATACACGTAACTACCTATTCATGAATAAACGTAATGTCGCCACCTTCTGTAAGCGAATTTTTAGCAGCAATAGTAGCTCGTCACGTACCACTAAAAAACTGTTTTGTTTTGTGCATGCACTTCGTTAGATTTACTCAGTTTTTTCAACTAAGAATTCCAAAAACCTTACCTTTTTTGTTCCTTCCAAATGCGATCTTAAACCCAGATTTCCAAAAACGCGTGCTTTTTGAAGTTTCCAAGCCATGACCACGTGACGTGGAAAGACCAACACACAGATGACATAAGCCACTTTTTCAGTGCCATGGATCTGTGTGAATACAACACACTACGCCCACACATCAGGAACTCAGTTTCCTCCATTGGGCACAGTCTGCCGACTTTCTCGGCCCACAATTTTGCACTGTAAATAAATAAATAAATAAATGATTATATTACAATCCCAACATAAAGCACCGTTCATGCTCGTGCAGTCCTCAATAATGAACACTTAATGCATATTTAATTAAAAACTGAGATCTGAATTTGCCACATGCGAAAACTTTACAAAGCAAAAGAAAAATGCAACTCTTATTGTAATGCATGATGCTACCCAATATTGTGTGGGTGATAAAATCGAGAACGAGATGGGCTGGGCATGTGGCGCGTATGGGTGAGGAGAGGGGGGTGTATAGAGTCTTGGTGGGGAAACCGGAGGGAAAGAGACCACTGGGGAGACCTAGGCGTAGATGGGTGTATAATATTAGGACGGATCTCCAGGAGGTGGGATGTGGGTATATGGACCGGATTGGGCTGCTTCAGGATAGAGACAGGCGGCGGACGCTTGTGAGTGCGGTAATGAACCTTCGGTTTCCGTGAAATGCGGAGAATTTCTTGACTAGCTGCAAACCAGTTAGCTTCTCAAGAAGGACTGTGCACCATGGAGTAAGTAAGTATGATGCCACATTCAGTGATCACACGAGAGTCAGTATGTGGACGTTTATGAACTCTGTTTGGCACCGAAAATGGGTTATGGGGCATGTGAATAAGTGGTCATATATATATATATATATCTGTTCTGTAATATTATGAACATACCGCACTGGATTCCTTGGAAATCTGAAGAGTTTTCCTGTTCCTTGCCTGTGCCGCGCTGTGCACCCTACGGCGTAACAACTTCGGTAAACACCGTCCATTGCACACTGCACACAAGATTTGTGTATGAAATGATACGCATAACGAAACGTTGTGTTACGTTCAACAAATATGCAAGAAACGTTAACTTCCACAACGAAATGAAAACTACAGTAACACTATCAGAAACCCATGCTGCGTTGTCTTTCTCAGTTGCATGAAACACACCAGGCATGCATATAAACATAAAATGAAATCCGTAACAAGAAAATGCTGTAGTTTACGTTACACATATAGAAGAAACTGCGGTTCCGCAACAGAAATGAAACTTACGCCACACAATAAGACGGATGTCCCACGATAAATTATCACCACAAATCTGAACTGCACCAACGAGACAAGCCTTCAGTAGATCTGCGGGGTCAGTACAATTTGAAATAGCCGTCCTGTGATTGGTCCGGACCGCAGCAAGGGTGATCATGTGACTTGCGACTTTGCTGACACCTGTTGTCATTAGCAGGAAAAACCTGCATCTCCATCCCGTCGCTGGTACCAGTAATCACGTTTAGATGTCACTTTTTTGTAGCCTACTCCGCCGATCTCAGTTTCTGGGGGCTGCCTACGCCACAGAACTTCTATGACAAGAATGGAAACTCACTGATATTGGATGGACAAGAAAACTGTAATCCATGGTACTTATAGGCCAATGACGCGACAATGCGGACCCTGTGCCAAATGTTTGTACTAACTACAGCTATGAAAGTAGCGGTGGATCCGTCGGTGGAACAGCCACCTACTAATTTGGCTAATGTAATAATCAACAAATGCGTATGAATAAAGTATGTTTCATCACATGTTATTACCAACACGTTTCCATCGCTTTTGCGATCATCAATGGGGTAGCTTTACAATAGTACGAAGAATACAATAATCTGCCACTTCGAATATTGGGAACCACTCAATGTTATAATAAATGTCTCAAACACTAAGTAGTTCCATTTACACACTTTTAAAGTTTACTATGTTCTTAGTACTCCTGTAATGCTACCCTGATGATGATGACAAAGTGATCGATACATGTTGGCAATTAATAATATTTCATAAAACAAATTTCATACATGGACATTTGTTGGTTTCTATCATATAAGTTTAAATATTCTCTAATGCATGGATATGGAACATATTAAGCCAAGTGCTATGTCAACCTTTCGTGTTATTTAGTATTCACCACCACACTTACTTATGCCATTTATTGACAGGCACATTTTGAAACATACAACTGCAATAGGCTAAATAACAAAGGCACAGAAGAATCTTATAGGAATGAATTACAGTTACAGAAATTACATAGCAATATATGGTAGAAGTCACATGAGTGCAACAATAAGAAACAGTGACAACAACATAGAAAAGCAATGAACAATACAACACATGACAGTGATGATGCTGCAATTGTCAGCACGGAAATACACACGTTACTTGGAAAATTGTATGTAGTCAAACACAACTGTGTCACATGAGGTGTATTTAATGAATATATAATGGACAACAACATGTTTTGGCCTGTACTGGCGTTCTTCATGTTGTCTTAGGGGAACTTAAGATCTTACTATAAGCATGCATGCGCAAATGGTGCGCAAAACATGTGTAACATAAACTTTATTATTCTACCCCTATGTCTTTGCTGGTATAAAATCAGTAAATTGTGGAATTCTTGTCATTGCAGAGGCACATATCCATCTGTTGGATAAATGTGTGTCCATGTGAACAAAGATTTCATTAACAGCAACTGAAACTACCCTCACTGAAACTTATTTGACATTGTGAAATACATGTCATGAAAAAAAAAACTGATATTCATTATGAGTAACTGGAGGTAGGATAGGAAAATCTTTAACATTAATTTCTTTTTATCACAGACATTGGTATTTAGATTTTTAAACATACATATAAACATTTTTAAGCTGGTGAGTAAGGGGGTGGAGGAGAGAGAAGAGGAGGAGGAGGAAGAGAAGAGGGATGTAGCCAGAAAAAGTGCTTGATGGAAAGATGACAAAATTTAGTAAAGACAGAAAGTTTTTTGTTTTACAGATAACATAATTGGTTAATATTATAACTCAAATACATTTTTGTTTACACTTTAAATTTCCCATCCCCAGTATGCAATCGCCGACATATTCTTAATTTCTTGCCAATGAACTTCTTCGTTGATAAATATTATAACTCAGACATACTTATCATGTAAGGCAATGTGGAATTTTAGACTTCCCATTTAGCTGATTTTGAATAGCTCCTATGTTAGGAACAACTCCAAGAGAGTCCATGAATTTACCACTACCATTTTCATTATGGGATGATAATATTACTTCTTCAAATTCAACATTACTCTTGCATTTACAGCCTATTAATAAATCATAACCAACTTTTTCATGGCTGTGAGAAAAGCTGTTCCTTGGTTTTGCAAATCATGCCTGCCCCTATTTAGCTTTGGAGCAACAAGAATGCATACTGTACTGACAACAGAAATGATTGTACCACATTACAAAATACCATAACATCTTTTCCAAATCCTCAGTTACCTGGAGCATCTTGAAATCCCTTGCCTCATGGGGAATTTTTTTGCCTGGTGTAATATGATAGCAAAACACTGAAGAAATGAGGTATGGAGTTACAGGTGGAAAATCTTTCCTTAAAGATATGTAATACATTTACATTCACATTTCCCAGTGTTGCTTCTTGGTTACAATGTTTTGGTGGTGATGAAACAACCATCATGAAATCAGCACAAGTAAATGCTTCATTACACGATGCAAATGGTTCCTAAACAGCAATACACGTAACTAACACTAAGTAAATGATTTTTAGCACTTTCGCACAATTGCAAAAAGTGAGTATTAGCTTCATCATGTCCATCTGTTTGTCCACATGGACCAACTGGGGTCCCACTGGACTGATTTTCATGAAATTTTATGTTTGAGTACATACTGAAAAAGGAAAATTCAAGTTTCATTAAAATTGGACAAGAATAACAGGTACTTTATATGAATATCACTAGACATCTTTGGTACTACCTCACTTAATTCTTCTCAGAATGAGAAATATTTCATACAAAAGTTGTAGAGGAAATCAAAACACGCATTTTGTGTTCAATAAATTTTATTTTTAAATTGTCCCATTTATGAGATAATATTGTAGAGTGGGGCAGGCCACAGATGACTACATGGTGCACACGCATTGAATGCTGGATGACAAAGGCTACAGACACACAATCAAAGTACATAATATTTATTGCTTTTCCACTGCAACAATGATTGCATGAATGCACCTCAGTGTTACATTATATGTACATTGGTCCATTTTGTTGGTGTCGGAACATATGTATTATTATACCCTTTTATTAAGTCCCTGAGCATGGCACTTGCTGCATAGAAAGCCAGCTTCCACAGGGACGTTACATGAGAGCTGATATGCTCAGGGACACAATATGCATAACTCCATCTACTATTTGTTATTGGTATTCGTTCAGAATAGCCTTTATTCTTTATTCCAAGATTATAAAAAATTTAAGAAAAACCCTTCACTTCATATTTTCAGACTTGAAAAAGAAAACAGCAGCATATTACAAATAATCCAGCAGCCAAGAGAACAGTCATCTGATCAAGCAAAAGACAAAGATGCTCATTGGCTACCTTTATCAGACTTATTTATCTGCCTGGCAAGAATAGACCCACACACTTAGCAACAAATTATGAGCAGCAAAACTATCCATGCAAGTTTGGGAGTCTTTCTTTGTGAATATAAAAGGTGAGGAGGCACTCAGTGCCCAGCTTGGCTCTGAATCAGCCAAACACACTTATCACACAGATATCTGCTGCATGGATAGCCAGCTCCCATTTATCCATATTATTTTGCGCCTCCTAGCATTTCCCACATAATGGTCAAAAGCCAGTGTTACAATCAGCAGTGTTGTGTGTACCATCACCAAGGTCCATTGCGCACTATTCCTGTCCATGGCCACAGCAACATTTTGATTTGGTATTCATTACTGTTATGGGCCTTGCACTAATTATTTAAATTTTCTCTTTAACCCACTTTAACATTTCAACTTCTATGTCACTGAAATATCTATGCTCTCTTTTCCATTTGGTTAGACTAATGTTACTATTGTAACAACAGGCTTCCATACAGCCTCTCATCTTCTGCTGTCTTTTCTGCATGAATATGTATAGTTTAAACAAAACATAACAATTTTACCTAACATTCAATAATTTTGGTATTGCTCTGTTGCTTGTAAACTTACTGTGTTTTGTGACCTCTTCATGGTTTTTAGATAGGAATGTATGGCCAATGATGCTGACATGCTTCTAGCTGCATGGGCACAAAACACACACCCTCATACACAATCCTGCCCACACTACACATATGACCCCTATTACATGATGTACAAGTACCTTAGATTTTGTTTCTGGAACATTCAACTGATTTATAAGAGCCTCCAGAGTACATTAATGAATTCCAAGATACATAGTATCAGTACAAGGAATTATTCTAGTTTCCATCAAACTTTGTCACATATGACCATTTATCAAAAAGGTCCCTTTTATATGGGTATAAATATATATAACAGTCTTCCACCTGAAACAAAAGTTTTGTCTCTTAATATTAAGAAATTTAAATCATCTCTGAGAAGAATTCTTCACCAACATTCATTTCATACATTGGATGAACATTTCAATTATACAGCAGTTGTATGACATATTTTAACTACTAAATATATATTTATTATTCCATATCTTGTATGAAATTTTGAGGTATGTTTTCACATGTAGGATAAATGTTATATATAATAAGGCTACTACATATTCTTTAATTGTCATTCCATTTTATATTACGTTAAGAATGATAGTGTTGCTTTATATAATTTTGTTGACTGTCGTTAATATTTGTTAATTCCATCTTGTTGCTTATGATTAGTTCTATATTTGTACAGAACAAGGCTACGTATATATCTATGTATGACCGTTTCTGTATCCTTTGGGTTTTACCAACTATGGATCTTTGGAATGAAATAAAAAAATGAAAATGGAATACCTTAAAAATTCAGTTAATGCCACGATAGCCTCAACATGTCATGCACGTGGATGTGGGTAGACAATTAATACTACGGTCACTTAATACTTTCTAATAAATGAAGTGTGTACAACTTTTGAGTATGAATTTTATCGACAAAATATAAATAATACAAATCACCACTGTAATATTAACTTACGATTTGGAGTCTTACACTGTTTTCTCCAAAAGTACAGAATCAAAAATAATATGGGTACGAGAACCACACAGCACTCCATACCGTTTACATACATCTTCTGCTCAACATTACGAATGCCAGCAAAAACATGCTTTTACTGTAACTGTTGGAGTTAACAACACCTGTAGACATGTGCTTTTACTATTCTTCCCAAACTATCATCTTTGAGGCCATCCCCCCCCCCCCAACCACCCCCAAAAAAAAGTGTTCTATATAGTAGTTAAAAACGGACCTGAAGGTGGCAGCAATGAATGGCAGTGTCAGGTATCCATACCACAGCCAGTACTGTAGGCTTAATCTTTGCCAAAAGTCACACATGTGCATATTCAGTGCAACCGTGATAGTGTCCTTCAAAAATTGTAATGTGACACAGTGCATCAATGAAGAGGTTATCTGTGGGAAGCATAGCCATAAATGAGAGCTAACAAATTTTCCATTGAATGTTCACCAACTATTTCACTAATAAAAACATATTTTGCCATTCAACTTAAAATCAGTAACTGTACCTACATACAACAATGTCAACAACCAGAATCTATCCCTTTGATGTTTTTGGTGCGATCTACAACAATATAGCTATAGAAGAATTATGTATGATATATATGGTATTTTATATGGTGAAAGGTGAAATGATCCCGCTACAGGCCCGGTGTGGCCCAGAAGGTGGGTAGAGTTATAGCTCTACTCTTCCATTACCGCGGCACTAGAAGGGGGTGAGTGGTCAGCAGCACGCCCCGGCCGCACTTTACACCCCGGGAAAGACCCGGTACCCATTTTACAGGAGGCTGGGTGGGCCTCAGGGCCGGTCTGGACGGGCGGAAAATCTCGTCCCCACCGGGATTCGATCCCGAACCTT
>Ga0123352_10006424_pt1 | contig 17976 bp, 11 predicted proteins | sample TergutLab28metaG_FD_89700 | JGI IMG/M metagenome (GOLD analysis project Ga0123352, IMG submission 89700) | Labiotermes labralis P1 segment gut microbial communities from Petit-Saut dam, French Guiana - Lab288 P1 | ecosystem: Host-associated > Arthropoda: Insects > Digestive system > Gut ... | reverse complement strand
CTCCGATCGCACTATTGCCCTGGGGTCGACTCAGCCTCTAACAGAAATGAGTACCAGGAGTATTTCCTGGGGTTAAAAAGCGGCCGGTGCGTAAGGCTGACAACCTTACCACCATCCTGTGCCGTTGTCACGAAATCAGGGAACCTTAACTTCCTGGAAACCTCAGGGCCTGTCCAGGCCTGTAATGCGACTGCTGTGGTTATTATTATTTTTATTATATAACCTAACTTTATTTTGTGAAGTCACAATAATTTGACGGATATTATGTTAGAAAATTATTGTTGAGACGATGGATTGTGAATACATAAAATGGTTAGCTTTTGCATGTTTTTACAAGTTGCATTCTGTGATGGCGCGTACTGGTCGAAATCAAGACCAAAATCATGTCCAGTGGCAACTGGGCACTTAATCCGTTATCATAAGTTTTATGCTGTCATTCACACCTCCCCTCCCCTGTCACTTTAATTATGAAAGTTCGGAGTTCGAACTTAATGCACCTACCCGAATTCACGACCTGAGGCTTCGTGTCAGAAGTAACTTACTGTTTTCGTTGAAGTCAGAATTTATTGTGCCACATCGAAGCCCCTCCTCTGTGTGTGTGCAAGCCTCCCGTTGCAGTGATAATATCAGATAATAAGTAGGGTGGCTGCCACGAGGATCTCTTACGTGCTGCATAGGCATATGAGAAAATAGACACAAAGTATTTCTGTGTATCTGATGTTTATTGGACCCTGCATCATTGTGATAGTTGAAGAATAAAAATCAGCTAGATGTCACTTGCTATTTTCATTTTACTTCTTAGATACTCAATATGTTTCGGGCATTAATATGCCCATCTTCAGGAATTTGCGACTTTATTGTTGAACTACCACATTGGCTGTTTCCTTCTTGGTTTGCTGTGTCTTGGAGTTAAGGTGCGGTTCGGCTAGGGTGTTATCCGTGCTGTCGGCTTCAGCTGAGTCGTTGCAGGACGTGTGCTGTAGTCAGTGAACGAATCAGCGATATTCCTTGCACGGAGCACACTGCTGTGTTCCCACATTAAGTCTGGGTAAAGGAACTTACAGTACATTGTGTTGATATGCATAAACATTGAATTTCCGTTACTTCGATTTTTATTGTCATAAACCGTTCTCTTCAGTGTCAAGTTACAACAAAAGGTACTGTAAATTTATACTGTATTTTGTTCCTGTTCAATTTCTTTAATTTTAAGTTCGGTAAACTTCATTAAGATATTCATGTATTGGCTAGGAGAATAGATTTTTAATGCACAACTAAATGCATTATCCACTTTATTCAAACCGTTCGCGTTAATATGCCGACATTACAAGTAGCATAATGATAACTACAGCAGTAATAATCATACGCCGATCCCATTGGTCACCTAGAGAGAATGGAGGAGGATACGATGCCCCAAAAGATCTTCACTCAAGAACTGGAAGGGACGAGACGAAGGGGAAGACCCAGGAAAAGATGGAAAGAGGAAGTAGAAAGAGATCTTCAAATGCTGGGAGTGAGAAGATGGAGAGAGTTGGTGGCAGATAGGAAAAAATGGAAGGACATTGTTGGACAGGCCAACGCCCACAGTGGGCTGTAGTACCAATGGAAGAAGAAGAAGAAGAAGAAGTAGAAGATGTATGTCAGAAGAATACAACCAGCGCACATGCGAGACAGGAAGAAGGAACTGTCTTGGTAAAACGGGGAAGATAAGAGAACTTGAATGTCCTCGGCATTGATGGAAGGCTAATATTAAAGTGGATCTTAAAGAAATGTGGATTTAAGTTGTGAATTTTAGCCTATGCATTGAATGAAGTGACTTTCGTGTAAACGATAATGAAAATGGAGATTTCCGAAGAGGCGGGAAATGTCTTGGTGGCTTGGAAACTGCTAGCTTTTAGTGGAATCGTTTGCGACGCCTGTTCACGTTTATCCTATGTGCAAGCGAGGTTCCGCGTCACTTGCCATGACCGTGCCATCACTTTGATGACTGTATCACTTCACTGGTCAGTGTCGAATATTCAGGATAACGCATGCAATACAATTCTCCGTAGCGCAACTAATGGCTCCATATATCTCTTCCTGTGTATGATATAACGTCTAGAGATTAATCATACAGACAAATGCTGGCGAATGTTACGCGTCATTTGCTGTGCCGAGCCAAGTGGCTGCATTATTGTTTCGCGTGCCTCTGTGACGATTCGCCTGAGGGTGAGTACGATCCATGAGCCGAGGGCTTGCGGGGAATTCGTTCATTTCGGAATCCTGTAATATCTGTCTAATATTAAGAACTCTGCTTATTATTTGTTATTAATAATATTCATCACTTTTATGCGGGATATTCACAATTATATACCTGAATCTCATCATTTTAGCGCATATAGTATTACAGCTTTCCTGTGGTTAAAATATGTGCTACACGAAATTCTATTTCCCATGATAAACTTTCTGCCCTTTCACATTACAACTTTCCGAAGTGTATGTATGTGTGCAGTGCACAATATGGCGGTTTTTTGTCATTTATTATTATTTTTAATGTTATTACTTTTTATCCCGGTGGGAAGTATTATACCTACAACTTCGCAGTGAGTTGGGACATCTTGTTGGTTAGTAAGATTAGCGATCTTCTAGGATTTTACTCAGCACATATGGTAGTTTCTTACCGCAGTTTCGCGAAAACCTATCATCCATCTTCAAATAGTCAAGCAGTCTGAAACTGTTACTGTTTGACTGTGCAACTTAGAGTTTGTTTGTTTGTCAACAACCTGCGGGCCGTTTGGAGGCGCGTTTGCAAAATTGAGAAAAGCGACTATTACCATCGCCATGTCTGTCTGTCCGACTATGCTCATGGGACAACTCAGCTGCCACTTGACGGATTTAAATGAAATTTGGAATTTGAGTACTTTTCGAAAATATTTATGGAAAATTCAGTTTAATTAAAATATGACAATTATAACGGGTACTTTACATGAAGGTCAATATACTTTTTGTGATCATAATTCGCTTTATTCTTCTTAGAATGGGAAATGTTTGAGACAAAATTTATAAAAAAAATAAAAACACCCACTTTATGTTCAATAATTTTTTTTAAATCCTTCCCTTTATGAGATAATTTGGAAAAATATAGTAGAGGTGGAGATGCCAAGAGTTAAGCAGTCTGAAACAGCTTGACTATTGAAGATGAGTCCGATAGGTTGTCCTGAAACGTTTGTAGTAAACTAATATATGTACTGTGTAAAATTTTAAAAGAGCGCTGACCTCATTCGCGCTGCGACAAAGGCCTGAAATCTCGCATCTCATTGGTTCAAATGTGATTTAATTTGGCACCTGCATAGTATTGCATGAAACGTCGAGTGACGTCTGACCCAGGTGCGACTGAATGCGTGTTTAAGCATATTGAGTCATAATTTGTGACGATGTTCGAATTAATTGCTACTGAAAGAGTTATTACATAGACATACTTAGTACCTCTGTGAAACACAGAGATAGGTTTGACGTTCTGAGAAAATTCAAGTGTTGTGCGACTTTACATACCGACGAGTGGAAAAAACTTCTAGATGTTTCGAATGATCGCGCTGCTGCCTTCTTCATCTGGGTCAAATGATCCAAGAAGAACGAATGATTTAAGGACTGCAAATTATTAGCTCTTAAAGGCGGGGTTTGTAGTTCTTATAGCGGCGCGATGAAGATCCTCTTCTTCAGCCATAAGACACTGTCTTGATATTTTCTTAGTGACCGTCTTTTGGGAGACCTTGCAAGCAAAGTCTTGAATATTCATATTTTTAATTATAAACATGTACTCGCCTGTCCCTCAATCTCAGATCGCTTTGAAATACAGCAATCCTATTTTAAAAGGCGTAAAAAATGAAATACATACAGAAATATTCGTAGTTCCTTGTATTGTACATTTGAGTTTGTCGAACTGTATTTCATAAATCTCAGCATTTTGTCACTCTTTTAATTTAACTATAATCTTAATGTGTTTTTTTTTAAATCTGTGGCGTAACAGCCCGCACCTCGGACCCAGGGCGCCCTTTTGTTGAGGTTTATAGATCACACACAAATATGCACGCGCACCCAGTAGGACTCCTCTGAAGGAGCGATCAGGTCGTCACAGAGGCCTCTACCTACACAACACACAACAAACACAATAGACAAACATCCAAGCACTCAGCGGCATTAGAACCAGCTATCCCAACAATCAAGCGGCTCCATACCTAGGCCTTAGACCGAACGGCCACCGGGATCTGCTAATATGCTTTAGTTACAGGATTTAAGACCATTTCTGTTGGTGTGGTTAATATACTTCCTGTGTCGACAATGGTTACTGTAAATCACATCTGTTCCCGCATTTCAGCAGTGGCGCTGGTGTCACACTCACAAGTTCTTAAGGTCGCCACACTATAATAATAATAATAATAGGTAATAATAAAATTATTATTATTATTATTACCAATTTTACGTAATTGACTTCCGAATCACAAATTTTGAGTTACCCCTAACTCCATATGCTCGTACAAACTTTTAAAAATCCTGAGAAGCTATTCTCGGACTGAAATATGCAGATGGAAATGTATACCAGATGGCGGTAGGGATTCACTCGCTACTCTATCGCGCACCCTGCTTCTAGCAATGAAGATATTTTACTGTGTTTAGTGCTTGGCAGTATTACAGTGGTGGTGGTACATTTACTTGTACCATCCATAAATGTGGTCAATTAAACCGACACATTCGTTTATTTATTGTCGCTATTGAGCTGGCTCACTCACGATGCAATAGTTACACGTGTTATGAATTTACATTTGGTGGTATGTGCCTGTAATTTTAATGAGACAAAATTTATTCACAGCAAGATATCAAACTTGAATAAAGTTATTGCCACGTGCAGGAAACTGGCTGCTGACATTTTTTTTTTGGAACAGTACCACCGTGTTCGACAAAAATGTTCATAGATTTTCGAGAGGTGACTGCTTTTGTGTTTTTCCATCAAGAAGTGTTATATAAATACAACACGTCAGTCGATAACACTACACTTTATTTTATACACAATAAAAATATCATATTTTGTCAGGGCGACATGTTTCGACCTTATAAGGTGATCCTCAGGCCCTCCAAGAAGACAGATCCAAGATTTGTTTATGTTTCATTGCATTGTGAGATCCCAGATGCTTACAAATTTTTGTTTGAGAAGTGTAAAATATGTTGAACTTGTATGACGGCCGTCACACAAGTTCAACATATACAAGCTTACGTATTTTACACTTCTCAAACAAAAATTTGGAAGCATCTGGGATCTCACAATGCAATGAAACATAAACAAATCTTGGATCTGTCTTCTTGGAGGGCCTGAGGATCACCTTATAAGGTCGAAACATGTCACCCTGACAAAATATACTATTTTTGTATATAAATAAATTGTTGTGTCATTGACTGACTTGTTATATTTATAGGTGACTGCTTTTGCCAATTCACAATCGTGGTCATAAGTACCTAAACATTCTTTTTTCCTTTCATTCATTCTGATGCTTCGAAAGATATGTAGTCAGATAATTCTCAAAGTCCTCGCAGTGTAAAGTTGCCACCGCTAATACATAAAACACGAAGTCTGCTGTTAGACGATAAGGCTAATGATTTATTCTCGGTAGCAGGAATAGTTAGGAAGGTTTCACCCTTTTTGTAGGCCACGAAGGCCCTAGGGTGAATAGAGGTATAGCTCTACTCTTTCTAGGACCTTGGCACACTAGATGGGGGTGGGAGTGTCGGTAGCTGGAATATATTTACAAACTATTTCTGTTGTGTAGTTGCGGAATTACGGGTGAAATAATTCAGCTTATAACGAAGAAAACAATATGGCTACGTATAAAGGAATTTTTACAAATTATTAATGACAGTTGTGTTTGTGATACGATGAGTGGTGCTCACATTCTTGCATGTGTGCATCCTATTTTTAGTCCTTTTTTGTCATTACTAAACACTCCGGATTAAGGATATTCGGTAGTTAGGGTTCTGTATGGTCTTTCCTAAAATTGACCCAATCGTGTTTATTTAATCATATTTTATCTTGTCCTTGAATTATACAATATATTGTATTTAACCCCTACCCTGCTAACGTGGAGAATAGGGTGAGCTAATAATGCCAGCAAATGGTAGATGGGATTTAACTCGGCGTTTAAAGGGTTAATGTAGGCTTAACGTCTGCATGGTGAGACGGAACAGTTTATTCGGTAGTCTGTAGGTTGCCAGTTGTTTAGACTGCAGTCGACCTACGGCATTTTGCAGTTATTAAGTGTTAGGTAGAGTCTGTAGGTTCGGATGTTTGTAAGAATCCAGTAGAAAACACACCTAATTACTTACTTACTTACTTACTCCACGGTGCAGAGCCCTTCTTGAGAAACTAACTGGTTTGCAGCTAGTCCAGAGATTCTCCGCATTTCACGGAACCCGAAGGTGCATTACCGCAGTCACAATCAACTGCCACCTGTACATCCTGGGCCAGCCCAATCCAGTCCATATACCCACATCCCACCTCCTGGAGATCCATCCTAATTTTATCCACCCATCTATGCCTAAGTCTCCACAGTGGTCTCCTTCCCTCCGGTTTCCCTACCAAGACCCTATACACCCCCTCTCATCACCCATACGCGCCACATGCCCAGCCCATCTCATTCTCGATTTTATCACCTGCACAATTTTGGGTGCGGAGTACATATTTAGCTCCTCGTTATGCACTCTCCTACATTCCCCCGTTACCTCGTCCCTCCTAGGTCCAAATATTCTCCTCAACACCATGTTCTCAAACATTCTCAGCTTCGTTTCCTCCCGCAATGTCAGCGACCAAGTTTCACACCCATACAAAACAACAGGCAAAACTAAAGTTCTATATATCTTGATCTTTACATTTTTGGATAGCAACCTTCAAGACAAAAGATTCTGTACCGAATATAGCAAGCATTTCCTGACCTCAATCTGCTCTTAATTTCTTCCGCATTAGAATTTTGATATGTTAAAGTTGTTCCCAAATATTTAAACTCTTCCATCTTCTCGAAGGTACTATTTTCACTCCTCACACTGTGAATTCGTCCTGCATTCTGATCTCGAGACATGACCATAGAACACACATCTACTGAGGAGAGAATTTTACGAATATTCAAGAGACAACTTGTGAATAAATGTACAAAGATCAGTAGCGGTTATGCCCTTAGTTCATTTGTTTCCCGTGGCTTAAGGGTCATTGGAATATAAAGCCAAAGCCATTAAACACAATCCTTAAAGTTACTGTGTGTCCGTAAACTGAAATGGATTTTGCAACAATATCAATTTGCGAGCGACCCTTGCACGATTGATTGCCTGCGTTAATAAACAAAACGGGGACAGTACCAGAATATCGGTTACTTAATTTCTTCCACATTCACGGACCGTTTTATGAAGAAGCTTTCTCGAACAATACCGTAAAAAAGTAGGGTGACGTTTGAACACCGTCAAGGAACACCGTACGGGCGCAACACAGTGTAGCCTATAGTTAGTCCGTGCACACGGTCCTTGTGTTATGGTTCATTAAAGTAATTAAAAGTATTAACAAATGTAAAATACCACGTGGTACCGTAAATTACTGCACTGTACAGTCAGTGCCGCAGCGAATTAGCTGCAGATTCGAATGGCGGAATGGAACAGAAAACAGATACAGTTGCCTTCTCTCCTTCACTTCGGAATAGAGGCTTTAACTGTTGTATCTCGCATGAATATCACAACTACAGATAATGGTCAGTCCAACAGAAATGTTCGACACGGCACCTTGCTAGGGACGAGAAGCTACAAGCTCCACACAACCATCAACATTGAAGTTTATCCTCTTTCGAAAGTGCACGACTGTTTCCTCAGAATGTTCACATCGCCCTTCCAAACGCCTCCCTAAACACATTTTACATTTCTTCGCAGCTATGCTTCGTAGGTTCGGAATATTTCCTCCACATGCAACCAGAGAATGCACTGTGCCTTTGGGGCATGGACCAATTAAAATCGAGTAATTGTGCAAGCATGTAATGCCATTTTACTAGCAATTGTGACATGTTCTTTGGCAGAGTTTCGGTGCAGTATGCTCTCTCCGTCTTTGGGGAAGAATATGGAAACAGCAAGTTAGTCCGTAGCTTTGGTACATTATTATAAAGCTGTATGGCTTCACAGTCCAGAACGCTTAATTCCAATATCCAACGACGTAAGAATTCGTTATTTTCTGCAGAAAAAAGATGAGCGACAGTTGTTGATGTTGAAAGGTAATAAAATTGAAGAGACGATGAAATTATTTTCAAGTTTTGACGTAATATTTAGAAGATAATTGATTTTGTTTCTTAAATTTTGAGAATTACAGTGATTATTTTGAAAAGATAAATTAGTCGTATATTCTGGAACTGGACGAATTTTTATGGTGGTGTGTACGTATAACTTGACTGTCCGCACAGCAATGTGTACTGTGTGCGCAGGAACATGTGAAGCAGTTGGCCGCAGACAGATGCTGACAAATTGTGGCCGAGAGAGCCATTACGTGCCATTGTCGATCCTAGCTTGTCCCGAATGGCTTTATGGCTCCCGTTAGCTCAACTTGCTTTTGTTGGTAATACTTTGGTTTTTTATTTATTGAAACGTTTGTATCCAGGCAACCAGAACAGTTAAATTTAACCAACGGTCTGCAATTCGAAAACCGTTGAAGATACAATGTGTTGTGCGATTCGGCATTCTGTACTGGCTGAATTGAAGGTTTTGGTCACTTGAGAATGACTGAGCGTTTCAAAAATAAGTTTAGTGGCCAAAAATTGCACTAGTTATGGAACTACTGCTGCATGTTTCGGCTATTATTTGTAGCCATCTTCAGGGGTGCAGCAATATATATATATATATATATATATACATACTAAACGACATGGGGACCCCGGTAGTACAGCGGTTAAGTTGCTGTACTACAAATCGGAAGGTCGCAGATTCGATCCCAGCTGGTGTCAGTGGATTTTTCATTAACATAAAATCCTTCTGATCGCACTATGGCCCTGGGGTCGACCCAGCCTCTAACAGAAATGAGTACCAGGAGTATTTCCTGGGGTAAAGGCGGCCGGTGCGTAACGCTGACAACCTACCACCATCCTGTTCCCTTGTCATGAAATCTGGGAACCTTAACTTCCTGGAACCCTCTGCGCCATTCCAGGCCTGTAATGGTACGGCTTTACCTTTACCTTTTTACTAAACGACATATAATGTACATCGTTAGCACGCAGCTTTGTCGAACTGTAAATGGTAAACTACAATGCCAGCATAGCATTATACCAGTGTGTAGTGAGGACAATATGTGTTACGATTATGTTAAATTGTGTTAACATTATACAGGATTGTTGTTATAATAATAAATTCACCTCGGGGCTATTCAAGAGGTAAGTCATTATGTCGTCACACTGCGATGAACGACAACCCTGTACACAGTAATGGAATTGTATTTTACCGTTGACAGCTGACAGAGGTATGTGCTAACTCTTTGTCTTTTAGTATATGTTGGTGCTCCATGAAAATTGCTATAAATAATTGCCGAAACACGTTTTAATGGTTAACTACACATGGAAAAGTGAAATTTGTTGCTAATAGAGTATGTGTATCAGTTGTCAGATAACGTACGATATTAGATTAACCGTTACGTCTTAATCATGATTATACCCTAGTATAATATCCCCTTACAAAATTATATTAAACATCTATTTGGAGGAAATTATATCGAGTGCAAATAGGGACTTGATAAGCAGTGAAATTCTGTCCGCTATGTGCATACGGATGTTTTGTAACACAAAGTCTTATGAGTAACCTGGACGTTAAACTGAAATGAACTTTATTAAATATTAATATCTCCCAGTCAAGAACGACTTTATGAATATAATATACAGCTTCTAGTATACGGCGCTTCGTGATTTCTTACCTCCCTAGCGTTGTTAAGTACGTAATAGGGTTTCGAGGAAATAGTACTATCAGAACACAAACCTGAACAAGTACGTTTTCAGACAGTGATGAATGAAAATTGAAGTGTTTAAATTTCTCTTATAATAAAACCAACTAGATTCACTAATTTCTTAAATTTATTTTTGGAATAAAACTCTACACATTTCGGGCAGTTCCTCTGTCCATCATCAGGAGTTTTTCACTCTACACCAGTGTTTCTCAACAGCCGGACCGCGGCCCGGTACCGGGCCCTAGCATCGATTATACCGAGCCGCGAGAGGTTCTCGTGGAATTTGTCATTTTAGTTTTCTAAGCAATTTTCATGAATACATATTCTATAGTGGAAATATTCTGAAAAGAAAAATGTTCGTAAATGTGTCGAAAAACTCAGACCCAGATGTTGGCCTGAGGAAACTATAATATGCTACAAGATTTCATTAGTCCAGTGATTGATAAATAATTTAAATGTAATTTTATATTTGTCAACATGCCACACCGTATACATAAGTGTACTAATACTGTTTATTATGGTGTCATAATTAATGATTAATACTTATGTTAGTTTAATGTATGGACTTGAAAAATGGAAAGATATTTACGCGTAAATTTGTTGGGACCGGGCCCTCGTCTTATGAAAAAAGTATTTACCGGGCCCCGGTCTCAGGTTGAGAAACACTGCTCTACACACAGCAATGTTATATGTCATACAGGTTTTCTGACAGCTTGCGATCAGGATCAGGACGGAACTGCAGTTCCGTCCTGATCCTGCTCGCCAGCTGTCAACAAACCTGTATGACATAAACCATCGCTTTGTGTAGAGTGAAAAGCTCCTGATGATGGACAGAGGAACTGCCCGAAACGTGTATAGTTTATTCCAAAAATTAATTTGAGAAATTAGTGCATCTATTTGGTTTTATTATAAGAATTTATCATTATACACGGTCACTTGAAGTTCAAATTCGTGAATGCTTAGATTGTTCTCTACAGTGCGTAAGGCAAAGAGGTAAACACTGAAGCAGATATTAATCACCATTACTACTGTGCTTTCAAAATCAGGCAAGTGTTGTGTGACAAACTGCCCTGTTCTTGTGACAAAGCTTTCCTTAGATTTAATGCAGGCTGGCAATGTGTTTGGATTCTTGTTCCTGAGAAAATTATGTACGGCGGACTGCGTCGGCCTCCGACAGGTATGTCTTTCTGTGTTGCTTGCTAAGGACAGGTCGAAACTAAAGCCAAAGTTGTAAAATACACTAGTGCTAGACTACAGTAGACTGTAGTACTACCTTAGAGATCATAATGTCCCAGCTCTGCCGTGCCCGACTTTACGACTTGGGCTGCATCCAACAACGAGCGTTCGTAAACCGTACTAAGCCACACGTATCAGCCGGTCGGAGTTAAACGAACCAAGATCTGCGGAACCTAATAAATATTTCAGATACATTAATTTTAACCCGAATGTTTATCTCTATTAATTGACAAGGACATCCTAATACCTGCCAATTGCCAATTCTTCAGCATTCCTTAAGGGAGAGTTATTCTTTTCCACAAACCGAACCACATCGTCATGGATAGGGGAAATGTTGTGACACACAGGAGACTTTCTGACGCACACCAAGAGACAGCCCTAGATTACCCAACCGCCTGCACCCCTTTTGTGTCGTTTATTTTCGAAACAAAAGCATTTTGACACCTATACTTACGTCATCTTCAGTGTCACCTTCTTTTATCTTAGTTTACATCCTTTAGTGTATATTTGGATACTCGTCGGGGAACTTGTTTTTCGAAGAAATGTTTGCCTCTAGTTTTGCTGTAAAGACTTGAGGAGTTTAACTTCTTGAGTACGTTGAAACTATTATTATTATCATCATCATCATCATTTTGTTGTTGTTGTCGTCGTCGTCGTCGTCTCCTGTCGCAGGCCTTTTATCCCAGGTACTTCTCCTTTGAAGCAGCGGTGATCCCCACCGCTCAGGCTTAAAGTTTCAGACTGCTGTACTTTGCTTATTATGTGTGATGTTCCTAGTATAGCTATGTTTATAGTTAGTTTATTGAATGTTTTCCTGGCATGCCATCCAAGCTTTTCATTAAGATTTTGTTACTATTCCACTGGTTCCAAATATTGCCGGTATGATCATACATTTCATCTACCACATTCGTTGTATATCTGTGCATATCTATACATAAACTATTGTGTTTTAGCTCCTTTTCCGCTTCCTTTTGCACGATATTCCTGTCTGCAGGTATTGCCACATCTATCAGTGTGCATATTTTCTCTTTTTTTTTTATTACATCTGGCCTATTTGCTGCCACTTCTGTATGTGTACCCCTTGATTGTATAACACTGTAACGTCTTGTTCAGAAACTGGTTTGGGTGTGTGTGTGTGTGTGTGTGTGTGTGTGTGTGTGTGTGTGTGTGTATACACCATTAGTCTGGCGTTTCGAAGCCTGGTGCTTTGCTTATTGAGTAATGCAAATGTGCACATAATTTATCATGTCTCATTAAGTACTCATTCTTCCCCAAAATGGAGCATCCTGAGGTTAGATGGTCAGTAGTTTCTTAATGTTATTTACATAACCGACATTTACAGTCAATTTCTTCCTTCAAGTTTTTATTCTTAAAATAGTTTGTTTTAATTGTTTGGTCTTGAGTTGCCACTGTTTTCCTGTTTCTGTCTTAACGTGTTCAAATTTTAGCCATCGATATGTCTGTTCATTATCCACCAGCTTTAAGTCTAAGTTACGTGGCAATTGTCCATGCATCTCCTTCCCTCACCACCTTTCTTTTGTTTTCTTTGCTACGCTGTCATTTAGTTTTCTTGTTCATCTCTGTCCTTCAGGCTTGATGCGTCTAGCTGTCTGTAACACAGGTGAGTTGATGTTATGTTGGTGCCTTCTGACAATCTGTAGTAGTGGATCTTACTTTCTGTCTACATATTTCACCAGTTTTGTAATTTCTACTGCGCAGTCTTCTTCCAAGTGCATTAGGACCCTCCCTCCCAGTTTTCTGGGAACCATACAAGCGATCTACATCTGCCTTTGGGCGATGCTGTACACGGATGGCTAGCATTTTCCTCGTTTTCCTATCCAGTTATTATTATTTTTATTGTGTGTAACAACCTCCACTCATAATGCAAATTTTATAACAATTGAAGCTCGAAAGAGAAGAGTAATGGAGTTTCTTAAATTTGAATATAATCTTAGTGTTAATATAAGTCGTAAATCTGCGGTCGTGTGAATGCTGCTGTCGCTGGCACGAATTGAACTGAGGACATGGATTTTCGTCCATTGTTAGGCATGTTCGCAAAATTTCGAAATACAACTATTAGCTTCGTCATAACTCTCTGTCTGTCTGTCCGCCTGCATGAAAAAACTCGAATCACACTGGACAGATTTTCATGAAAGTTTATAATTGAGTATTTTTCGCAAAACTGTTAAGAAAATTCAAGTTTCATTAAAATATGACAAGATTGACGGGCACGTTACATGAAGACCTGCATATATTTGTGGTTATTTCTCACTCAGTACTTCATAAAATGATAAATATTTCAGTCAAAGTTGGAGAGAAAATCAAAACACACATTTAATGTTCAATAAATTTTTTTTAAAAAAAAATCGTGCCTTTTACGAAATAATGTGGAAAAGTCTTGTGCAGCCGGATAGACCAGAAGATGACAATGTAATATGGCGCATGCGCGTTGATTGCTAGATAAGTGAGGCTACAGGCACACACTCAGAGTTTGTAATACTTGTTGATTTTGCACCGCAACAATGGTTAAGTAAACACTCCTCAATGTTATGTTATACGTACATTGCCTGCCTTGTGTTTGTTGTGTGTTATGTTTGTAGAGCCTCCTGCGAAGAGCTGACCAGTCGTTCGGAGGATTCAATCTGGTAGTGTGTGTCTAATGGTCTGTGATCTACAAACCTCAGACATGAGGCGGCCTAAGGTGGAGTTGCGATATTACCCCTAAGTGGAAGGAAATAATACAGGGTGCGTATAAATTATCGGAGGATTTTGCAAAACCATATTTTCACAAATACTGAACAGAAATACATGATGTTACTACCATTTGAAAGAGGAAATGTTTGCAGTTTCATAGTGATCTAAATGAACACCTTCCAGGCCGATGGGTTGGTCGTGCAGCGGACACAGACAACACCTTCTGTACCTGGCCACCCCGGTCACCAGACCTGACTGTGTGTGATTTCTTCCTATGGGGTTTGGTCAAGGACAATGTTTACGTCCCACCACTTGCAAAGACACTACCAGAATTGCGGAAGCGCATCAACACCGCAATCGGGAACGTCACACAAGACATGCTTGAGAGGGTTTGGCGGGAATGGGAGTATCGCCTGGACATCTGCCGTGTCACACGAGGGGCGCACATCGAATGCATTTAAGATCACTATGAAACTGCAAACATTTCTCTTTCAAATGTTAGTAACATCATGTATTTCTGTTCAGTATTTGGGAAAATATGGTTTTGCAAAATCCTCCTATAATTTTTACGCGCCCTGTATAATTACAGAACTGTTTTATTGCATTTTCTGTCGAACACCTGCTTGCCTTTATATTAGGAGTAAATGTGTGATGTTTTGTTTTGGATGTAAAAACGACAAGGAACCAATACGAATATGTTTTATTGAGCGCTTTGTAGTAGCTGCATAGACCAATACGTTCTGTTGAATGTAAGTTACATGTGTGCATTATAATCAAAATGTGTATGGAATAAATATGTCGAATAGAAGAGACTGGAGTGGTATTGGCGGAGTAAGTAGTTATTATGTCTATACAAATATACAAAGCCAATGAAATACTGAAGGATGCTAGACCTCTCGAAGCACATTGTTGGTGTGCTGTACTCTTTTGAACGCTTTGAAATACAGAGCAGTTTTCATTTAACATGCAATCAAAAGAGTTTTTTGCCGTGTCGAATAACTAGGACATGTGTAAGCTGGAATTCAAAAGAATGCATTACAGAACTTTTAGACATATTTGAAGCTTTCCCTACTTCCAAACGTAAAATTTTGGAGTTAGAAAGGATGAAGTAATGCCTTTGATATTGATACTGATTAACGGAACAGCTAGAATCGTCAACAAAGCTAGCGACAGCCATCTTCATATTAACAATGGAACGATATTTATGACATTCAGTATTGGAGGCTGTTTTCATTGCAAATTAAATTAAAACAATTATTTTCCTAGAATATAGGAAATAAATATGAATGTGTCTAGCTGTCTAGTGAGTACTTTCATTGGAGCTCATTCAGCTTGTGCTGGCACTGTACTGCTACTGCTGCTGTTGCTACTACTACTTCTACTACTAGTACTACGCTCACCACCACCACCACCACTACCACCACTACTACTACTACTACTACTGGGGGTACGCGGTGGCGCAGTTGGTCGAGGCACTGCGCTACAAGTCGGAAGGTCGCGGGTTCGATTCCCAATTATGTCATTGAAATTTTTCATTGACATAATCCTTCCGGTTGCGCTATGGCCCTGGGGTTGACTCAGCCTCTAACAGAAATGAGTACAGAAATATTTCCCGGGGGTAAAGGCGGCCGGTGCCTAGAGCTGACAACCTTACCGCGGTCATGTGCTGAATGCCTTGAAACCTGCGAACCTCAACCTCCTGGCACTCTCTGGGCCTGTCCAGGCCAGTAATGGGATTGCTTTAACTTTTACTACTATTACTACTCCTCCTCCTCCTCCTCCTACTACTACTACTACCACCACCACCACCACCATGGCGATTATTATTATTATTATTATTATTATTATTTCTGACCAACAGTTTTGCGAAATGACAGGAAGGATTAAAGGGCGTCAAGAAGAAGAAAAAGAAAAAGTAATTAATTAGTGAAATAAGGGTTTAAAATAGGTATATACTTGTATGCAAAACGGCAGAAGATGAACTGAATGCTGACTGCCGAACTCGCCACATTTCGTTTGATCAGTACCACCTCTGCAGCAACCGTACACCACACTGTTGCCACACTCTCCTGCACAGTTTACTGTGAATCGTCAATAACAATTAATTTTTAATTGCTGAAATTATTGAGCCACCGTTTCTATTGCGCACAAGGCCCCTTATTAAGCGGGTAAACGTGGTAATTTACCTGGGGGTGAGACGGCAGTGGCGAAAAATTAAGCATTGGTCAGTATTTAGATCCGCGGTTAAGAAATCGTCGAACCTCGTCCTTGTCTTCGTGGAGTGCACGTTCATAAACTTACATTTACATTTCCCTGTAAAAACCACAACTTTGGGGGATATTGCTGAGGGTGAGGGTCCTCAGAAATTGCTGAGGGTGAGGGTCTTCTGCGGACTCTTCTGAGAATGGCAATAGACCTTCGGGTTCCATAACAGTTGGCAGTTTCATCGCTTGTTGATTGGCTGTCGACTGTTTATGGTTAATTGACTAGAAATATCTTAAAATTCCTATTTCATGCGTGAGATAAATGCCCGAATATTCTGATTTCTAAATAAGTCCTTTTTTTTTGACAAATATAATAATATCATGTTATTTGAACATAATACTGTACTCATACTGAAGTCAAATATAGGTCTCATTATTCTATGTATTCTTCATTCATTGATAATACGCAAATAAAAAAGAAACATAACGGGTTCCGAATTCTTGAGACGAAACAAAACCCATTTATTTTTCGGTCTGTAAAGAATTAGATGCTGGGCAGCTCCAATAACGGACCACAATGAAGTGGTTTATTTGCTTTATTACCGTACTTCACGTATTGTCAGATATGACAAATCTTGATACATTGTTGTGAGTTACTTCAGACTTTCGTAAATTAGGCCCAGATTAGCATGCGCATGTTATATATTCATTCTCTCTGTACTGCAACCAGTTTGCTGCACTCCACTGGACACTATACGTAGAAACCAACTGATATAGCGTTTTAAATAAGCTGGTTTTTTTATACACGACAGGCAATGTGCGGATAACATAACATTGAGACGCGTTAGTGTAACGATGGTTGCAGTGCGGGAAAAAAATACGTTTTTGCGTATTCTAAATCTCTCTTTGGCGTTTGTTGTCCAGCATGTTGTTGCCATCTGTGGTCTCTCCGGCACTACCGTATTTGTCAAAATTATCTCATAAACGGCACGATTTTTGGAAAAAAATTATTGAATATAAAATGTGTGTTTTGAGTCTCTCTACAATTTTTTTCTGAGGTATTTCTCATTCTAAGAAAAGTTCTGGTAGATATTATCACAAATGCATATAGCCCGGTCACTACTCCAGCCTAACCGCACCTAACCTCCAACACACAGCAAACCAAGATATGTACAATTTCAGATTGACAATACTACTGAACACTAACAACACATCGAATTACCCATCCACTAATGAAACACACTTCACACAACAGAACACTACGATCACCACGCATAAAGGATCACAACTATTGATATTAACAGAAACACGTTACCAGCTACAACCAAGCGACAAAGAACTTCCCACAGAACATACACCACTAAGAACCATAATTTTACACTAACGCTGACCCCTCCATCTCTACAGAACGAAACGACCAGTGTGGTAATCAACATTATAGTCGCGAGCTGTTGATGATGGGCATAGTAATGCCCGAAACATGTTGAGCCTATAAGAAGTACAATAAAATAACAAGTGGCATCTAGTTGGTTTTTTTATTCTTCAGCATATAGGTTTTCTTATCAAGAAAATGCTGAGATGGTTCCCAAGATTCCAATTTGCCACTACATGCTTCTCATGTAGCCCATCCGAGTTAAATATATTAGTAAACAATTTCATATTTTGTATACACGTAAAATAACCACTGCCACCGGGTGACAACCCAGTTGCAGTTTATAATAATAATAATAATAATAATAATAATAATAATAATAATAATAATCAAGAACCCGCTATTTTGTCAGAATTCAGTGAGACTTGAATTTCTCGACAGATATTAGAAAAAAATTCTGAAATACCAGATTTTCTGAAAATCCGTCAATGGGAGAT
>Ga0123352_10006423_pt1 | contig 17977 bp, 12 predicted proteins | sample TergutLab28metaG_FD_89700 | JGI IMG/M metagenome (GOLD analysis project Ga0123352, IMG submission 89700) | Labiotermes labralis P1 segment gut microbial communities from Petit-Saut dam, French Guiana - Lab288 P1 | ecosystem: Host-associated > Arthropoda: Insects > Digestive system > Gut ... | reverse complement strand
GAAACCGGAGGGAAGGAGACCACTGGGGAGACCTAGGCGTAGATGGGTGGATTATATTAGGATGGATCTCCAGGAGGTGGGATGTGGGTATATGGACTGGATTGGGCTGGCCCAGGATAGAGATAGGTGGCGGACGCTTGTGAGTGCGGTAATGAACCTTGAGGTTCCGTGAAATGTGGGGAATTTCCTGACTAGCTGCAAACCAGGTAGCTTCTCAAGAAGGACTCTGCACAATGGAGTAAGTAAGTAATATAAATATAGGTTAGAAAAGCGGTAATGATTAAAATCTTGGGAGTTAAAATCACCTACACGCTGCATTAAAACTCACCACATCACTACATCAGGCATCACTCTGCACAGACTAAGCAATTTTAACTCCGAAGATTTTAATCATTACCCATTTTGAACCTATATTTACATTACTTATATAATTTTAACTGGAATTATAATAATTTTTAATTGTTATGGAGTGATGGCAACACAGCTACCCACATTTGTAACTTTGTATTCTTGTAATAACATCATCACACTGAAGATGGCAGCAGTAACGGCTGAAACTTGTTGGTGAGAGTGAAGTGAATAAAATCCATCATAAACATTGAAGTGCATTTGGCTGGTTATTTAGATACTATTGTTTACCTTTATGGGAATGACACAACAGTATGTTGGGAGGGGCAGCAGTGTAACATTCATCCCTGTGAGCAATGCTAATGGATCTTGCACGGTCAAATTTATGTTACAGTATAGATCTTGTGATCTACATTGGCGCTGACATGTCATACCAGGTACATATTACAAGATAATTGGTCCACTCTTAGAACAGTTGCATATACCACTAGAACATAATGTCATAAAATGTAACCAGTCTCTTCATATATAAAAATTTATACATTTCCCACACCATAATGGAAATTGTTATCAGGACTTTTAATTCTGAAAACACTAGTCTTAGCAGTTTTGGCAATGAATTTATATATTCACGTTAATGTTACACATTCAGTCATTTTGTCTGTGTTATCAACTTGTAATATTACACTGTCAAGCACAACGCTTTATTAGTAAGTAAATCCTACATAATCTCCAGCGACACATTGCAACTTCCTAAAAGTTGGTACATGTTGCTGGAAATAATGTTTACTTACAAATACAGAGTTGTGGTTGATGGTGGAATATTACCATACGTTCTACAGTAATTTTCTTGCCCAGGCACACAACACTGCAGATCAATCCTGTAGCTGGTCAATGACTTCTCTATCACGATTTTTAAGGTAGGTCATCTGCATAGCTTTTGCTTCTTTTTCTTCACCCTGATTTTGCTACCACGAAATGAAAGAGAGATGCATATGTGTGATATAGTGACATCCAACGGGTAATAAAATCCTTCTGTCCAGTACCTTGTTCTCCCAGTGAATACCTACTGGCTATTCTGTCCCCAATGTTGTAGAGTACATGTGCCAAGTATAACATGAGAAACTGTAATAACAAGGTACATAAAACATTCACACAGGCCTTCAAGTAAACTGACAGTCTTAATCAGTGCCATTCTGTAAGAGTATCACAAAATGTAATAAAAACAGAATGACACACTGGACATAATTCTAATTAACTTGACAGTGTATGGGAAAGTGAATATACTGGCCAGCAGCTACGTAACTGAAAGAGGCAAGCAGATCATCCACAGGTAGCAGGGTGTATTCATATTTCTCTGCTAAAATTCCTCCTCTATTTTCACGAACATGAAGGGATGTTATCCAAAATATCCTGAACAATGTGTTTACATAACTGTATACAATATATATTTAAATAATAATGGGAGGGCAATTCACACACTTCAATGTACAGGATTCAGTGTTAACATTCTGGGACAAGGAAATTAAAGAGTCATTCCAAGGTATAAAACTAGCAATTTTATGACTCTGAATCCATATAAAGATGCCTGCATACTTCTGATATTGGGATGTCTGAGACAGGTGGTATCCCCCCCTTTGGAACCATTTCACCTTGTAGGCCGAGTGCTTGGGGATCTGTTACTGTGTGAGGATCATCGAGTGATGGAGTCATGGTGAGATTAATGGCTGGATAGATGATGGCAGCAAACAAAGCAACTGCCAGACCAACGTGTATCGGTATAGCGACAGCCCAGTATTTCTGTGGTAAGTACGTCAGTCCCAAGGAATGCAAGAAACTATCAGGAATTACAGCCCACACAAAACACAGGGCAAAAGCTGAGTAACAGCCAAGGTAGAGCACAAAGCCATAAACAGCTCGGCTTGGGGTGGGAGCAGGTGTGTGTTCTGGCATTTTGCAGTGTGTAAAAGTTCACACAAAAACTTACTACCACAGTCTTCAAATCCACCCAACCAAAGACTGCACAATGTGTAACTTTTAATAATGGCTGTATTCTTGACTTCTTGGTGGTCCAAACTGCTCCATAGTTTCAGTAACCAGTATCAGATTCTCCATAAGTGAAGTAACAGCAACTCGCAGCTGTTGAGCTTTGGGAGCAAACAAATTTCTGGAAAAATTAAAAACCAAATTCAAGTTCTTATCTCAAGTAGGGCACAGAAGCCATTTTCCATGTTAAATACAATACTTAACGTATATCCATGCATTAAGCAAAATTGTGGAACACATGTACTATTTACCAACATCATACAAACATTCATTGCAATATGAATTAAAAGAGATCAGTCAGTAATGTAACAGGTCCCAGAGTAAACAGCCTGATTATTATTTTGCATGCAGAGGGGGTTTCTTGTTTTCACCTGTATCTCAAATTGACTTTGGGGCACATCAAGTTTCCTAACCAATAGGTAACACCAAGCAATGTCTCTAGTGGAAATGGCAGCCATGATGTGAAACTGATCATGTTAGTGTCCAGGCACATCAAGAATGTTACAAAATATTTCCCAGAACATAATCTCAGACAAATGTGTGGAAAGACACACCACATTTCAGTACAATACTACACTGTCATGTTAATAACCCTACTACTAGCCCCATAACAAGGGTAAGTGGAAATGACACCCATTCTTCACACACAGCAGATTAACTTCTTAATTAGAAAAATCTCAATTTTCTTACACTGTTAATGTATCTCTCTCCACCTGTATGTCCTTCTGTACACCACTTCTCTTTGGCTCAGGATCAACTCTAAGTACTTGGTATGCTATGTCTGCCTCCCTAATTGATGGAAATGGTACAGTAATTGTGCTGAGTTAACCGTTAAGTACATACTGTACTGCATTAAAGTATGATAATCAGGCAAACAAACAACCACTAAAATTAATCTATTGAACACTTTTTTTATGACTAGATTCGACCATTTTCATACACTTATACTTGTAACTGCTACATTTGCAAGGTTGCTTTGTATCATGTTGAAACTTGGACACTTTGGAAAGCAGATAAGAAATATCTGGAAAGTTATGACGTGTGATCCTGGAGCAGGATGGATAATGTTGGGTCGATCGTGTAGGAAATGAAGTACTACAGTCAAGGAGAGGAATGTACTAAATAAAATAAAACGAAGGAAGGCTACCTGGACTGATCACATCCTGCATAGGAACTGCCTTCTAGAACACTTTATTTCAGAAAAGGTAGAGGGAATGTGATAGGAATAGGATGTAGGCAGCTAACGGATGACATGCAAGATGGGAAGGAGAAAAAGATACACGAAATTGAAACAGAAAATACTACATCGCACTCTGTGGAGAACTCGCTTTGGAAGAGGCTATAAACCTGTCGTAACACAGACCATAAAATGAATGAAAACTTGTAATGGACATACTGAAACATAACATAGCAAAGGATACGCTTTTAAACCGCTTCCTTCTTCCATTGTCACAACAAACTCACGCTCACTTGGTCAACTCGGACGCTAACACGAATCATGTCCGACAGCACTACTACCTCCGACTATCTAGACCTAAGAGCATAGATCAGACCCTACGAGTTATTAATCTCAGAGTCATACGAAAATCCATCCATCACAACTAAGTATTAATCTGTGAGACTGACAATTACAACGAAAAGATGCTGCACCATGAATTAGAGCTTTCACCACGATCCCAGCTTACACGAACCACTGCAATGAACTGTCGCGCGGACTTCTTCCACTTTACCAACTGCACCACCCATGTCCATTATTGGATTTCCATTTCCTTAACGCGGGATAATAGCTCTGAAACAATTTACTTCAGTTTACCGAAACCAAGAGCGAAACGTCTGCTTTTCACTACTCTGTAACACGAATCGTTACTCTTAAACGCGGTTCGTTCAAGGAAGCCAGTATCATAGAGTAGAGTAATTCGCCAGTTATCGCTATCTAATCCGTGCGAACAGTGCACAGGGACTCTCACCTTTCATTGTGCACCAGCGATTACGGAGTACTACCGATCTGCACTTCTCTTTAACATGTGGTGTGACGTCACTGTGATAGTTCATGGGAAAGTGATTCCTACGATTTTTGGTGGATGTGATTAATGCGTGTAGTATCATTAAACTGAACCAGGTGCTGCACAGATATTGGAGTTTTTCGAATGCCGCAAGGTTATCGCTTGTTATTGGTGCTTCCAATTTTGCATTAGTGACAGGAAAGGAGTAATACCATGCAAAACAATGTGTTAAAGATGCTGTACAGCTCGCTGTCAGTAGTCATCTGAGTGCGACAAATGGCCTACTTAATGAGGCTTTCTAAACTGGAGTAATTATACAATCTTCACAAAATTTGTGGTATGGTCGTACTTATTTCATAGAAAGTTTAAAGTTTATGTAATACCGGACTTTTTTCTTGATTGTTGACAGTTTAGTTTGTACACTAATGGTCCCTGACATTCCTGTGGAATGTAGTGCAGAAAATTTCAGTTGTTACATTGTTCCGTCTTAGACATTATCGTATTGTTTATTGCCATAACAGCTTCGTATTATTAATTATGTCAGTTTAGTGGGTTGTTTATATATTCTGTTAAAAAAAGATGGAAAAACCATTGGAAGTATTTGTCACAGTAATTTTCTTACATCCAGCTGTTTCCTTTGTGTGTAAGTCTTGAGACCCCATATTCTTATAAGAGACGTCAGTTAGTGCAGTGATCATTTTCTGAAATATTATTTGCATGAAAATGTTCGTATATTACAAAAGACCCTGTTGTAATGGAACAAAGGCAGTAACAGTAATAAAACCTTCTTCATACAAAAGGAAGTTATCAGAAGGCATTCAGGAAGCAGATCGTAAGAAACTTGCATAAGAACTTTCTTATGCATACATTTCATTGCAATAAGTATTTATTAGGTCTCATATGATGTATAATTGGTGACATTGGAATGTTATTGATAAACTCAGAGGTTTACAGAGTTGCTATGAGACAGGTTTGATCTTCACAGGCCAAATGTCAAGGAGGAAGGTACTGTACTGGCGGAGACAATGTACAGTAAGTTCTGTCTCAAAATTAAGTGCCTATCCATGAATAGAAGATGCTTTCAAGCAGCATAAAAATTCTGTTTTGATTTACAGCTTCAAATTTTTATAATGAATGCATATTACTAGGGAACAATAGATGATTGCATTGAAATGTTTAATTATAAATTTATTTAATTATCCTTCTCTATATTTGTGTATTAATCTAAGTGATAATTTAATGACAGGGGTATTCCCAGATAGACTCAAATATGCAATTATACTGCCCATACACAATAAAGGAGATAAACTCATAATGTCAAATTATAGGCTTGTCTCCTTACTTTTATCTTGCTCAAAGATACTGGAAACAATAATGTTTAACAGATTGTATCAATATGTGCATACAAACGATATCTTGGCTCCAGAGCAAAGAAAGTGATATAGAAAAAGCCGTCTTTTCTTTGACTGACAGTGTACTATCCTCACTAAACCTCCGACAACAAATAGGGAGCATTTTTTGTGATCTATCCAAGGCTTTTGATTGCGTAAATCACGAGATTCTTTTGGCAAAATTACGCCACTATGGAATTCGTGGAGTGAGCTTGAATTGGTTCGAAACTTATATTACTAACAGGAAACAAATGGTCAGAATTACCACACAAAGTTTTAAGCACGAATCATTTTGTAGATGGGAGACAATAAAGAATGGTGTACCTCAGGGATCAATCCTGGGACCACTATTATTTGTTATATATGTGAATGATCTCCCTCGTAGCATCAACAAATTTGCTAGTCCTGTAATATATGCGGACAACACAAATGTGTTAGTCTCCGTCAATAACTTGAAAGATTTGCAAACAAAAATTGACTCTACACTACATTATATCTCTGATTGGTTCTCATTCAATGGATTAATCTTAAATATGGAAAAGACAAATATGTTAAAATTCTGCACTAATCACTACCTAAATAATCAGCAACAATGTCCCACTGATAATTACTTAATCAGTGAGGTTACAAATATCAGATTCTGGAGGTTACAATTAGATAATAATATGAATTGGAAAAATCATGTTGCTAAAATTCTACCAAAATTGAGTAGGGCCTGTTATGCTGTCAGAGCCATGTACTCTTTTAGCAGCTTGAACACACTTAAGATGATTTATTTCGCTTACTTTCATTCGGTAATAAATTATGGAATCATTTTGTAGGGAAATTCCTTAGAGAGCAATAAAATATTTTGGGCTCAAAAGAAAATAGTAAGAATTATGACTGGTTCTAGGCCCAAAACCTCCTGCAAACCAGTGTTTCATTCATTGGGAATACTGACTATAACTTCTCAATATATCCTATCTTTAATGAAATTCTTATTACAAAACCAGGAAAAGTTTACATCAAATACTGAGGTTCATAATATTAACAAAGGAAATAAATTAAAATTGCATAAACCTATGAGTAATCTTACATTATATCAAAAGGGTGTGTATTATATGAGCATTAGGATCTTTAATAAGCTACCTGATTGCATTGCAAGAGTAGTAGAAAATAAAAGGTATTTTCTATAAACTTTAAGACAGTATTTAGTAAGTAAATCTTTTTACTCTGTAGAAGAATTTTTTAATGATTAATATTCTTATAGGAGATCAGTTTGGCCCTATCAAGATCAAGAGAAGGATATTATGAATATAATATTTTACATTATTGTCTGTTGTGTCTTGTATTGTTCTTAGTAATGATCAATTATTGTTAATATACTTTTTATCTGACAATGTTTCATATCCGAATGCCCCTTGAGGGATGTCATGGATTAATGAAATGTATGTATGTATATGTGGTGGTCTGCTTGATGATTCATACAATATTTTGCAGAGGTGGAAGAATTACTTCTGTCCCATATACAATATAACAATGTTTGGAAGACTGAATACATTCAGCTGAGCCACTAGTGCCTGCTTCTAATTCTGATTAGGCTTAGATTGCTAGGGCTACGGACATGAATCTCTCCCATGCGAGTTCAAGATCTAGGTGCCCAGTTCCTTAAAGTATAGTTTTTTGAACCATGTGTAATTTGTCTGAGCACAAGTGATGTTTACATTTAGCCCCCATAGCAGGTGAACAGACATCTATTTAATTTGGCAACACTGCACAAACCTGACTAGCCAGCTTGCTACAGTTGAACATGCCTCAAACATGAGGAATTTTGTATCATATTCTAAGTGTTTTGTATTTGCTCTTTTTATGTAGTCTCTGAATATGTATATATGAATGGACAGTTCATAGTACATATAGGATGCATATTTGTCTGTTTCTTAGGATTTGTTAGTTATTTTGTGTGTTTTGGATTATCTGAATGTGATGCTTTTTTACATTGATTTGTTCTACATCATGAATATTGGGATCCATAATTTAACCTCATCATCTGTCCACCCACACTGCCTCCACTAGAATGGATCCTGGGGATCTTTTATAGAGGGTATAGGGCATGAAGCTGACCAGTGACTTGCAACTAGTGCCTTTACAGTATGCACAGGGAGAACTTTACATGTGTCTACCATGCCACTGTTCTCTGTTTTATAGTGTGCTTGTTACCATTCCATTTTAATTTCTCAAAAACATTGTGATCATCAAGTTATTTTTATGTCATTTAATTTCTAGAAAAGCACAATTTCAGCAGTGATGTGCTGAACAAACTTGTAGGAAAAATGGGTTTCTTCCTTTCACCCATACTAGTTTTAGCTGGGAGAGCTCAGGTTGTGTAGTGACCAGGTTATGGGCTGGATGACAGAGGAATCTGCTGTGATACCTGGCAGAAGAAAGAGATTTTTTGGTTCTCCTGAGCGTCCATACTGTGCCAGAGTTAAGAATCTGTTCATCTATACTTCTGTTTCTGCATTTGAATTCATGGCATGGAACATAATTAAGCAGAGGGGCAACTCTCCTTTTACATTTATCCCCATATTAGCCAGATTATTAACTTCCTGGAACCCTCTGGGCCACTCTTGGCCTGTAACAGGACTGCTTTACCTTTTATTAGCCAGATTATATTCTTTCCATTAGTGGGCCGGGTAGCTGAGTCGGTATAGAGACTGACTAGGGGCTGGACAGTCAGGGATCGAATCCCGGTGGGGATTAGATTTTCCGCCCATCCAGACCAGCCCTGGGGCCCACCCAGCTTCCTATAAAATGGGTACCGAGTCTTCCCCAAGGTTTAAGTGCGGCTGGGGCATGCCTGACCATGAAACTCTTAAATCTCATACAGTTTTAATCATTTACTTATGCCGGTAGATGCACACGAACTGTATAAAATTACAAATAATCTGTGTGTATGAACCCTGCCTGCTTGTTCCAGCATTAAATTGCTATCCTGAGAGGGATGTTAATAAATGCGTAATGGCAGCTACAAATATAAAAAAATATATAAAAATGTGGACACTATACATAGCTTGACATTGATGCTTTGTTGAATAAAACTTATTGTTGTGTCATTGTAATATATGTGGTTGTAAGCGTACCAACATCTAGCATTGAGGATCAAGTCCTGTAAAACATTTCTGATTTAAAATTAAATTATAATGAAACTAAGTTCATATTGCATGTTGATATTTATAAAACTCAATGTTATATACATACCGTCTGCCTTGTATTTATGTGTCTTGCATGGGCGAGTGCTGTGTATGAACCTCAGTGTTCAGTTTGTTATTTTTATGGCCTTTTTTTTTCCTACATAAAGTGGATTAGGATAAAAATGTTGGATGCAGAGATTTGTAATTGAATTTGTTAATCTTCCATTTAAGGAAGAGACCATTAATGTGTACATCTCTTTAACAGATTTTTGTGAATTGTTTAGTCTGGTGGCTAATGTATATTTTTTATTATTATGTAAATTAACAGTCAGCATAACTAAGCATATAATATATAATATAACATGTTTACTTGTTATAAAACGAAAATTTATTTTGTATCTTTTTTATGTTTTGTAACAAGTATTTTAGCCTGAAGATGACCTTTTAAAGGTTAAAACATGTTGCATTAAAAGATATATACTTAACTGAAGAATGAAAACCAACTAGGTGCTACTTATTACTTTATTGTACTTCTTATAGGCTCAGCATGTTTTGGGGGCACTACTATGCCCATCATCGGGAGCTCGCGACTATAATGTTGATTACCACATTGGTCGTTTCGTTCTTGGTTAGCTGTATGTTGGAGGTTAGGTGCGGTTAGGCTGGAGTAGTGTCCGGGCTGCAGGCTAAAGCTTTAGCCTGCAACCTGGACGCTACTCAAGCCCATCCACACCTAATCTGCAACCTACATCAACCCAAGAACAAAATGACCAATGTGGTAATCAACATTATAGTCGCGAGCTCCCGATGATGGGCATAGTAGTGCCCAAAACATGTTGAGCCTATAAGAAGTACAATAAATTAATAAGTGACATCTAGTTGGTTTTTATTCTTCATTTATCACAATGTTGCACGGTCGAACAAATATCAAATATATATGTTTTTCAAATACCAACTTATTGGACTATTTATTTACTTGATAAAACACACGTTAAAATACGTACGTCTAATCCGTTAAAAATTTTTAATATAACACTCCTACATGTTTCAATCCTTCCGGATCATCATCAGGAGTGTTATATTAAAAATGTTTAATGGATTAGACGTACGTATTTTAATGTGTGTTTTATCAAGTAAATAAATAGTGCAATAAGTTGGTATTTGAAAAAACATTGATAACATTGCACGGTAACAAAATTAAAATTACCAAATATATACTTACCTGTTTCGGTTGTAAATTGACATGATTATATGATATCACAAGTGCATGTCTAAACTCAAAATATATTTTTCAGTTTTAATAATTCAGCTCACACTGTTCATGTGTGTATTCCATATAATTTTCTCAATAAGCAGCAGTTATTTCTTTATATCTAGGAATCCACAAATTATCCAAAAATTTAGGAGCAACCACGGAAATATTGGTAAAAGAATAAAATCATACTGAGGACCCACACATGTTAGGCACCACCATACAGAATTTATCAACTCAAGTGGCATGGTGTTCAAGATTTATGTACCCCTGCCCAATACAGCATTCACCAATTGGTCCACCATATGGAAGCCACTGTATTCTCAGTGGGCATGACATGAATATCTGTGTATAATGTATATTAGTTTTAGTCTCCACAAGTTCTCTCTTGGCCATCTGATCGTAAGTGTCAGTGTAGTGTCATTTATGTGGAATTTCTTTGCATGTGACTTCTGGGAGCTGCATGTCTTTTCATGCGAGAGCTCGGAAGGCAGGTATAAAGAAATACATTGTGGTGCGGCGTACAGGACACCAGCAGTTGTCTGTGGTCTAGGTTGTATGAATTACAAGTATTGTGTTAAAAGTAAGAAATTTACTGATTGTCATCACTTCATATTTTTGTAGTCACTTCGTTGTGCACTGCCGCTGGAAACTCTTGCACCTTCAAGCAAGGGTTGAGGCAAACATGGGATTATTATTTACAAAAATTTGGAGCTTTTTTGGAAATGAAGGTAAGATTAAAGTTTCTTTAACTTGTGTCAAATTTTTCAGTAATAAATCTGGCCATTTTTAAATTTTACTTTATGAAACTTGGTGCTAGTGAATGTATTTTAAAATCTATCGTGCATTCTTTGGCAGAAACAGTGAGGCATTTAACCATATTGACCTCTTTTGTCAAGTGTTTTGAACGATACCCATTGTAATTTTGTGAGATGTGTAATTATAGTATTATGTGCCTACCCCATGGAATGTTTCCCTGGTTAACAGCAGAACACTCCTTGGTTTTTAATACCAGAACTTTGTAGAACACACGTATCTCTCAACACAACATTTTTTTGACTGATGTTTATGTAAGAAAAATTTATGTTAATGTTCTGAAAATTCAATACAGTGTTTTTAACAAAATGATGTGCATGCACACTGTACATATTACTGCATACAAGGCATCTGTTTGTTAACAATGAAATTAATTTTTTTTAATGATCAGGAAGTGATGTTTTAAGCATTTTACATCCTAACATGATAGTTTATTAAGTATATATAGACATTTTATTTGTTTTAGTTACATTTTGGGGAAATTGTCTGGAGGTTTTGGGGTGGCGTAACGCATAATATTTTCTCCCATTTAAAATAATCAGGAATAGGCTCACTGTTGGCATTTTTATGCAGAACATCTGATTTTCGGAAATGGATTACTGACATTAAGCAGGAGATATCTGTATTTTACAGTACTTGATTCTCATTCTTCAGGTTATGCAGTGAGTCATTGTACATTATTCTGTGTATGAATGTTATTTTCTGCTTTATAATATAGTAGTAATTGTGTTTGATACTGTGACATGTTAAACCAGGTTTTGAGACATAGATTAATATGTTACATAGTCAGTTATTGAACTCTTTGGTGTCTGGTGTCAGGTGTATGTGTCATGCAGATTGATGCTCAAAACACCAGGTTAAGATGACATTAGGCATTTAATAGCCTTCCTCATGCAGCTGCCATTTAAATACCAGCCTTCTGTGGCTCTAACTTGGTGCTGAATTCTGGTGCCAAAGAGTTAGTCTTGTTCTGGATCATCAAGATCTGTTTTGTTGAAAAAAGCTACTTGTTCTTAGTACAAAGTGTTGCATATTGGTTGCAAGTGAGCTAGTGGCAGGTGAAGTAGCAGGTACCCTGACCATGTTTGTGTGCTGACATGTCCTCCTCTATCACTGTAACACTTAACAAAACTGTGTTCAGGTCATCAATTGAAACAGGATATAGCATGAGATGGTTCTGAAGATGTTATTCCAGAAGTATATAAACAGTTGGCTCCAGTAGTATGTATTGTGATCTGTCTTCATTTGTGTATCCCTGTTCAGCAGATGGATTTTCAGATGCTGTGTCCACTGAATTTTAGTGTGTTATTCTTTTTGATTTACACTACTATGTATTTGATTCAGCATTGCTAAACTACCTGTGGGTAAATTGAGGTACCTAAGTCTCTCATCATTGATTTTACTTTGTGTGTGTGTGTACGAGCGCATGCACGTGAGAAGTCTAGTTTCATTAGGCCCATGAGAAATGATTTCTGTGAAAATTAGAATTTTGTGGGAACCAGTTGTTTGTTTCCAATCTGTCTTTTTTTGGAATTAAACATGTATGTAGCTGCAGACACTGTAAATTTGCTTAAGCAGAAATTATGAATGCTTGTGTATGTGATAAACTTTTAAGCAGTTGTGTCTGAACAAGGTGAATGAGAGTGTTTTGAGCCACAGTTTGTTCTTTCACTGTAATTCAGCATAGAACTGCAGCACAGTGATGTAGAATCAGCAAAGTTATGCATCTGCAGTGATACAGAAATCAGTATATGTAAATTACCTCTATAATATCCTTGTACGACATGCCATGCAAGAATTGCCAGAATATATTATTGAACTTACTAACTTCTGTGTGAGAGAACCCAGAAAGTTTCAAAAATGAAATTTTAAATATTTCTTGATATAAAGGGGGAAAAAATGTGTGAGTATGTATGTATATATATATATATAAAAAAGCATTCACCCTGTAACCTGCCATGTAGGCACATAGGGGGAGTAGACGTACAGCCATACCGTTTTTTTTTTTCAACTTTGGTGGTAGATGGGGAGGCGGTTGATCAATGCCACGCCCCAGCCACTTTACCCTGTCGGAACAACTTGGTACCCAATACAAGGGAAGCTGCTTGGTGGTCCCCAGTGTGGGTCTGAATGGGTACAGAAAATTTTTCCCCAACTAATACATGCGATAAGACACGTTTTCTACATTAGTTAGTTTGCTGATAGGGACAAGTTTTAGTGATATCTGCATGAGTTGATGTGTTTTACAGAGCACAAGATTGTGATGGTGGGGCTGGACAATGCAGGAAAGACTACAATACTCTACCAGTACCTGATGAATGAAGTTGTTCACACATCCCCCACCATAGGTTCAAATGTCGAGGAAGTGGTGTGGAAGAACATACACTTCATCATGTGGGACTTAGGGGGTCAGCAGTCCCTTAGGGCTGCATGGAGCACCTATTACAGTAACACAGAGGTATAACATCCATGTACTGCATGTATTATTTTAAGAGGGCCTAAGTACTGTCATAATCTTATGGCAGATAATTTCAAGTCAAGCAACTCGTATCAGGTCTTTGTGCAGTGCCTGTAAGACCGATCAGACTCTTAGGTCTTACTATTGCTGAGGGTAGAATGTTGTGGTGCAATTATTCACCATAGAGTTGATGCATATAATGCAGTGGGGAGTAGTGGCTTGGATGGTATTGAAAATAAGTGGTTTTCAAGCTGCATGATTTACCATAATTGCATGAAATGCCCACTGCTGCAGAGACTCATATAACTGATCACACTTCTTTATATATGGCCTGCAGGGTAGTTGGAAATTTTGGGTTACCCAGATTTTGGTTAAGTATGCTCCAATTTATTTAAATTAATCCACTTTTTTTCTTAAGTGCTGGTGATGAGTTTGATACCTTCCCACAAATGTACCAGTCACGTGCAATACCTTTTTCTGAACTCTGTGTATGTCGTTCAGCAAGCACTTTAAGAGCGTCCATCAGGTAAACTGCTGACTGTGGGTTTGTGACAAAATTGAATTTAAAAATGTTGAATCTACCACAGTGGCACTTTAAGTTTAGGTGATTCAAATTTTAATAACCATTAAACGCCTTCAGATAAGTATTTCTGTTTTGTACTGACAATGACACAATAGTACATAATTATGAGATTCTGAAATATAAATATTGGTAAATGGTAAAAAAAAGGGTAAATCAATCACGTTACAGGCCTGGACAGGCCCTGATGGTTCCAGGAGTCTGAGGCTCCCAGCTTTCATGACAATCAGCCCTACACACCGGCCGCCTTTACCCCCCAGGAAATATTCCTGATACTCATTTCTGTTAGAGGCTGAGTCGACCCCAGTGTCGTAGTGCGGCTGGAAGGATTATGTCAATTCCAGTGATACCGTCAGGAATCGAACCAGTGACCTTCTGGCATGTAACGCAATGCCTCATCCAACAGCGCCACTGCATCCCCATAAATATTGGTACATAAGTAAATAACTGAACCACATGAGCAGAGGTAGCATTGTGCACCTTTGCTAGATTTGTGATAACATCCAGACTACTACTGCTTTGTATTCACAATGCCTGACCTTCACATTCCATTCAGTAGGTGCCCTGACTGAGGTTGTTTGCTTTCATTCTTATCAGTTTGTCCAGGCCATTGCCATCAGACTAACAACTAACAACTCGAACCACAGTGCCGCTCTACAGCATGCTGCCAAATCACCTAATTTATATAACGACATAATTTTACTGAGCGTTTTAACATAAATATGACTTTAGTTAGGTACAGATAAAGCTCCCTGATGATGGTCGTTAAAGACCAAAACATGTAGGAGCAATATCATTGTGTATTGTAACGTAAATTTAAAACTTTTAACCACGTTAATAAATAGTGCATTTGTTGGTATGTGAACTATGTAAAAAAAAAAATTAGTTTTGTACGTTTAGTTCTGGATGTTCAAAGCCCAGACTGAGCGTTTTTTAAGTGCCACTCTAATGCCCCTGCATTGATCTTTTTTTGACCATGGAGTAATGCAGAGATTTGACTTTCTGATAAGTACCTGGTTGTGGATCTTCTGGAAGAAGTCATGCAGTGCTGACTGTTGAGATTTCCTTTTTCTTTCTTTCTTTGAAAGTCTCAGTCTAAAGGCCATTGGATAACATTGTGCTCATTTTCACTTTCACATTTCACTCCCAATTGTGGTCAGTGTCACAGCGTTCATCAGTGAGGGTCTCCATGGTTGCAAGGACGCTCTGTAGATCGCTTGTTTTCATACATTTTAGAGGGGGCTGTTCGTCTTTTGTTTCTCCCCACCCTCTGGTGGCTTGGTTCTTAAGTCAGCTCCTCCAAGTCTTCATCATAAACTGCTGTCCATGGCTATCCAACAACCCTGTTACATCTTCAGCTGTAACCTCGTCCAATTCCACCTCTAGCTTCAGCCTGCTAATGTCTCAATAATGTTCTCCACTGGTTGATATCCTGTGAGGTCGTGCATAAATTCTGGGAGAAGTTTGTGCCACACTCCATTTGAGCATTACGCTGACACTTCCTCCCAAGCTGCTTTGATGTTATTAGTGCCCTTCAAAATGTCAAATGAGTGACTTCTGACCTGTCCACAACTCTCGCCATTGGTATGAAGGTATGGCAGAGGTAGCAGGCTTTAAAGGTTGCTGTTACACTCCGGTCCATTGGTTAAAAAGTGATGTCCAGAGGTGTTCAGGCTTCAGCAAGGTGTGCAGTATGGCCAAGGGGCATTATCCAAGGGAAGCAGAGCTGTGGTTGCTAACTCATTCTCTTGACAAAAATAGAGCACAATAGGGCAAAAATAGTTCATGAACCAATCCAAGAAAATTTCTTGTGTCATCCAAGCCCAAGTCCTCCTGTTCCATTTCCAGTAGATTGGTGACATGGCTTTGTTTATTGCCCTTCAGAGTACATGGTATCATTGCACTTATTAGATATGGGGGTTGTTATTTTTAGTATTTTAATCAACCTCATTCTTGATTGGGTTAGATGGTAGGTGGGGATAGCTTTCATCTATAATTGGCTGTGCCGTTGCTTTACATCACATCCAGTATCCATAGTAGCACATTTTTTAAATTCTTAATAGTTTTTAAAATATTTTTTGGCCTTCTGGTTTCAGAACCATTGTAATTGCGAATCGTTGCAAAACAAACCTTCGCATACTGTGGGCTACCTGTATACTGACATTGAAGTAAAAATATACTCTGTCGGTCGCCTGTAAGTCAACGAGTGTAAATGGAGCATGCATTTCTGGAGGCATAGTGGTATATTGCACATGCTTGTACATACACATTGAAAGTGCTATGATTATTGGGGGAGGTGGGGGAGAGAGAGAGAGAGAGAGAGATAATAACACTGCAATAACAGAAAATAAAATTATGCTCTTTCCACAGTTTGTGATTGTGGTTATTGATTCCACTGATCGTGAGCGTCTAGCAGTGACGAGAGAGGAACTTTATCGTATGCTGGCTCATGATGAACTTTCAAAGGCAGCTGTTCTTATATATGCAAATAAACAGGATCTGAAAGGTTCCATGTCCGCAGCAGAAATTAGCAAACAACTAGATCTCACATCAATAAAGAAACATCAGTGGCATATCCAGTCCTGTTGTGCTCTCACAGGAGAAGGGTGAGAGGATTTTTAACGTTTGTCTCATGATACATGAAAGAGTTGCTTTCTCTTCAGCTTGACATATCCAGAACGCCCAAAAACCACCATATGTGAATACTGAGTTACATATGAATGTGATGTGAGTTTATCTCCAATCCCCATACATTATGAGAATCTAAAGAGAAACAAGAATTCTGGGTGTGTTGGTGGAAAGCCAGGTTTTGTAGGATTCCTTAAAGTTGTGTCCATATTTCTTTCTTACAAAGGTTATTTTGTTCGTAATAATTGGAGGCAAAGTCCACTGCTTGACCCCTAAGGAAATTGCGACACAACAGTGGTTCATCATTACAACCGTCATACACAGCAGCTCCTGCCACTGTTCGCTTAATATTGTTGTTATTAAGTTAGTTTATTTTTGCTGCTATGCAAGTTCAGAATTTATCTCGTTTAAAATATGCATTTATGCCTTGAATTTGGCTCAGTGATTGTCACTAAAAAGTGGCCATTTGGCAATAACTGTACCTAAAATATGTTTATTTTTACCTACATTCTTTATTAACATGCCAGTTTTTTTAGATATGTTATTTTCAGCCTTCAGTAAGACTGTACCTTATCCCTGTATAAAGTAATTGCCTAGCATCTAAAATACCAACATGGTGGATATGTAACATGTTCGGGTTTGAGCACCAGTTCATAAAATTTTTTATCATCATAGATGTTTGGTGATTAGGTAATTTGATGACATGTTGAATCATCATAATAGGAATAAGAGATGTGGTTTGATAATTGGTTAAACGTTTACATTTTATTCCAGTATGAACCTTTGAGTTAATGTTACGTGATTTCTGAACACTGCAGATTAGTAGTAGAAGATGCTTTTTACAAAGAAATATAGGGTGTTATTCTGTACTTGACAGATACTTACTCCTGACTCTAGTGAGTTTTTATTAGACTTTCTAAAGGTTATTATCACTGTGATCATTTGTCTAGCTTCTGTTATTGATGGTTAAACCTTTCCAACACATGACATACAACACAACGCTAGCAGAGTGTTGGGCTGGGACATATCGATCAAGTAAGGGAAAAATACACTGTACTTCATAATTTTATTTCATGCTGGCCAGATCTCTTCACAGAAGGAAACATTTATAGGAGTGTCAACATCTCTTTGTTTTCTGGCAGTGGTCCAGTGCTCCTAAACTTTGTCTGCCGGGGGGGGGGGGGGCTTTTTTTTTTTTTTTGGGGGGGCGCCCCCCTGGAAATTTTCTCTTTTGCCCCCACAATAAAATGATTTTAAATAAGACTGAAACACCCACTTTTCT
>Ga0123352_10006422_pt1 | contig 17978 bp, 9 predicted proteins | sample TergutLab28metaG_FD_89700 | JGI IMG/M metagenome (GOLD analysis project Ga0123352, IMG submission 89700) | Labiotermes labralis P1 segment gut microbial communities from Petit-Saut dam, French Guiana - Lab288 P1 | ecosystem: Host-associated > Arthropoda: Insects > Digestive system > Gut ... | reverse complement strand
TTCTTCCGATACCGATAGGGTTCCTGCATTATTTCAAAGTATCCTACTAAACGAGCGGACGTTTTCAACTCAATGGCCGGGACATGTCTATCTTGACGATTATCGCCATTACAGCTATTATGCTGCTCGTGAAATAGCCGTAGTCTATATGTATGGTAACGGTGCGCCGGAAATTATCATAAAATTTCTGCCGTCCCACTGCAAGCTGGTGCTGCATTATTATAATGGCGAGGTATTCGGCAGCGGTTTTGGTGTCAGGTCGATGAACATGATAAAAACAGACGGCACATTCATGATGTCCGGCGGAGGATGGAGCGGTATCGGAAAGCTGACATTCGACGGGCAAGAATCTGATGTTGTAATCATAGATATTGTTGAGCCTGTTCAAGTTGATTATCCCAATGGAACATGGGTAAATGCGCTTAACGGCAGAGAAATTTCAGATGAAGAATTAAGCGCATGGTTTGACGCGCAACACGCAAAAGAAGATGTCATTTGGCAACCGTTTACGGGGGATTTCTCATTCTTTGATGATTGGAGAAACTACTAGATGTCAAAATTCAAGGAGATTCTCTCGGTCAAACTCACAATCAGCTTGATACTCGGCGCGGCTCTTTGGCTTGCCGTGGCCGGGTTTGGTTTTTGGTGGGCAAATTCAATGCAAGAGCCGGAGAACCTTGAGGCTTTTCAAGAAATAATCTCTTCCATCGGTATATGGGGCTGGTTTGCTTTAATTTGCATACAATTCGTACAAGTTGTGATGATTGTTATCCCAAGCGGGCCTATACAGGTGTTGGGCGGCGCGTTATTCGGTCCATGGATGGCACTTGGCGCGTTCATAATCGGCACGGTGCTTGGCAGCGGGGCAATTTTTGCACTTGTGCGGCGTTTTGGACACCGTGTTGTACGTTTCTTCATAGGTGAAAGGGACATACTAAAATATGAATTCCTCAAAGACAGCAAGAAACTTAACCTGCTCGTATTCGTGCTGTACCTAATCCCCGGCACCAAGGACGTTCTGACATACCTCTTCGCCCTAACTCCCATACGCTGGCTGCACTTCATCCTCATAAGCATGGCGGTGCGGATACCACAAACCTACCTACTCGTCCTCGCGGGCGACTATATGATACACGGTCAATGGATGAACGTCTTGGCGATAGCAGTCTTCATAGCCATCCTTATCCTCATCGGAATAGCAATACAAAAAGCGTGGAGGCACAAACGTTTATAGATGCCATTCACGCTTTTATATCTACATTGCTCCGTAGGTGCTGTCTCGTTAAACAAAAAACCTCGATACATATGCAAACTATCGTCTTTGCGAGCGGAGCGAAGCAATCTAGATATTTTGATTTCTGGATTGCTTCGTCGCTTTGCTCCTCGCAACGACAAGGAAAGTGCATATCTTTATAGAAAATACTTAGCGAGACATCGCTCTCTGCATGATGTATGGCGAGGGTTTATTCCCGCCGAAAAAACGGATGACCGCTTAGCGGTTTGCTTTCAGCAAACTGGGCAAAGCCCACTTTCGCACAGCGAAAGCGCAACAGGTCATCCGTTTTTTTATTCATCGCATTAATCAAGCAACACTAATCCTTCTTTGTCGCGGCGCAAGAGCTGCGTTCTCGTGTATCTTTGGGCGTATTCGCTGTAAGGGATGCCTGCCGCGCGGAATATCTCCTGCACGACAAGCTGCGGTTTCAAGTTTGCCGCACTTCCCGCCGAAATACGCATATTGATACCTTCTGCACCAACCGAGATATCCATTATATCCGGGCGAATATCAGCCTGCGACGTACCCGACTTTGTACGCTTGCTTACAACCATTTCGGTCTTGGCTAAAATATCGGCAATCGCTTGCTGCAATACATCGGACGCGATATATCGCGTCCCTACAAACGAAGCGTTGTCAAGTTCGATGGTGTAGTCTGCCGCTGCGACTAGGGCTGCACAGTTTTTCTCGCCTTGAGCGAGTTTTCTTACGCCGATGATTTGCAAACCTGACGGTGTACGTTCGTTTAGGCGTGCTATAATCTCTCCGCTGCTGACATCGGTACTTAGACGAAAATCCGCGAGTTCATGCTGCCCCTCCATGCCCAACGCCAGCGGATGGGCAATCGTAAATATCTGGTGCGGGTTGAACCCCTGCGAGAACGCAATCGGCAAACCCGACATTCTGAACATCTTGTGGAACAGCTTCATCGTGTCGATATGCCCGATAAACTTCATAAGCCCAAGTTTTGAATAGCTCAGGCGGTAGTCGATAAAATTCCTATCCATTGCACACACCTCCATTGACGCTGAAGGTTTGCGCCCCGCAACCCGAACAGCCCTCTCGGCAATTCGGCGTTACAACTGCGTTCAGAGCATTTTCACGTTCGCGCAGAAGGTATTTTTGGCTTACGCCTGTATCAATATGCGCCCATGGCAAGACTTCGTCTGTTCCGCGTACGCGTTCATTGTAAAATTCCATAGTTAGGCCAACATCTTCAAACGCTTGCCGCCATATTTCGAACTTGAATTTGTCGCTCCAGCCGTCGAAACGTGCGCCAAGCTGCCACGCGCGGATAATTGCCGCGCCTACGCGTCTGTCACCGCGGGCAACTGCCCCCTCGACCGATGACAGTAGCGAATCGTGATAGCTGAGTGAAATCTGCCGCTTGCGTATTGCTCCGCGGATGAGGCTCTGTTTGCGCGCAATCTCTTCGCGGCTGTTCTGCCCTTCCCACTGGAACGGGGTAAATGGTTTCGGTACAAACCCCGAAACGCTTACCGCTACGCTTACCGGACGGGCTTTCTTGCCGTCCTTGCCTTCGTAGTACGCCTCAACTACTTTTTCACAGAGCTTGGCAATACCGAGAATGTCCTCATCGGTTTCGCCGGGCAATCCAATCATAAAATAGAGCTTTATGCGCTGCCAGCCGCCGCTGAATGCCGTTTTTATACCTGTCAGAATCTGCTCTTCGGTCAGCCCTTTGTTGATTATGTCTCGCATGCGCTGGCTTCCTGCCTCAGGCGCAAATGTCAACGACGACTTCCGCACAGCCTGCACCTTCTGCATAAGCTCCAACGGAAACGCGTCAACTCTAAGCGACGGCAACGACAAGTTGACGTTTTTTGGCGTACACATTTCTACAAGCCCGTTGCTCAGCTCGTCGAAGCCTGTATAATCGCTGGTTGAAAGCGACACCAGCGATATTTCTTCATGCCCTGTCGCGCCCATAAGTTCTTCTGCTTGCTTCATCAGTTTGGCGGGGCTGTTTTCGCGTACAGGTCTGGTGACAAACCCTGCTTGGCAAAAACGGCAGCCGCGGATACAGCCGCGAAACAGCTCAAGTACAACGCGGTTATGCACCGTCTCGATAAGCGGTACAAGCTGTGTTATCGGATACTCCAGCTCTTCAAGGTCGCGCACAATTGCTTTGCTGATTGCAGCAGGCGCATTTGCAACATTCGGCGTTAATGCGGCAAGAGTGCCATCTTGGTTGTAGCTGACATCGTAAAAGCTTGGTACATACACGCCCTCAATATCAAGGATTGACGCTAAAAACTCACGTTTCCCGCCGCCGTTACGCTTATGCTCACGGTATCGGTTAAGTATCTCGTGGAGATTCGCCTCACCCTCGCCTATGTAGAACACATCGATAATATCCGCCAAAGGCTCGGGATTGTATGCACACGGCCCTCCGGCGATTATGATAGGTGCATCATCGCCGCGTTCACTCGCAAGAACCTGCAAGCCCGCCAAATCAAGCATATTCACGACATTACTGCAGCACATCTCGTATTGCAGCGTAAAACCGATAAAGTCAAAATCCTTGACGGAATCTCCTGTTTCCAACGCCCATAAAGGCAGGTTTTCGCGGCGCATGTGCGTTTCCATATCGAACCACGGCGCAAATACCCGTTCGCAGTACGTATCTTCACGCGCATTCAAAAATGAGTACAACAGCGAAGACCCAAGATGGCTCATCCCTACTTCGTAAACATCGGGAAACGCAAACGCAAAGCGGATTTCTACGCTTTGCGGATTCTTAACTATCATGTTAACTTCGTTGCCGATGTATCTGCCGGGTTTTTCAACCTGCATTAAAATATCTTCTCGTAAATTCATATATACCTCAATAGGTAACGGCGGGATAATCCTCCGTCAGGCTAATAAATGAACTACGTTCACTTATTAGCCTGACACCTCCTTTGGAAAAGGAGGTTAGACACCCCCGCCCTACAACTTTAAACTTGTAACTCGAAATAAAAACACACGTCCATTTTTTGTCTTTAGCGTCGCAGACTTAGTTCGTTTCGGGTGATTTATTCCCACGAAACGGCAAAATCGGCGTTAAGCCGATTTTATCGCCAAGTGCTCGTGGAAATGCCAAAGGAGCATAGCGACCGTGGCGGTTTGCCTGCGGCAAACCGGTGCCCAGCACCACTTTCGCATAGCGAAAGCGCATAGGCATTTTCACGAAAGCAAAACGCGTGAAGCGTTTTGCGCTACTCTCCTGCGCCTACGTATTCAATGTTTTGTTCTAAAAACTGTTCGTGCGCAGGCTGAACATCTATGCCGCGGTAAGCCTGCATGCCTGTACCGGCCGGTATCAGCTTACCGATGATAACGTTTTCCTTCAAGCCGATAAGCGGGTCAACTTTGCCCTTGATAGCGGCTTCTGTAAGCACGCGCGTTGTCTCCTGGAACGATGCCGCCGAAAGGAACGAATCCGTCGCGAGTGATGCCTTGGTGATACCCAAGAGTACGCGGCTTCCGACCGCCGCTTCTTTGCCTTCTTCGACAAGTTTCGCGTTGGTCTCTTCGAATTCCAGCCAATCCGTAAGCGATCCTGTAAGGAAGTCCGTATCGTTGTTTTCTTCGACCTTCACGCGCTTGAGCATCTGGCGCACAATTACTTCGATATGCTTGTCGTTGATATCAACACCCTGCAAACGGTACACGCGCTGAACTTCTTGCAGCATGTAATCCTGTACGCCGCGGATGCCTTTTATCTTGAGAATATCGTGAGGATAGACGCTACCTTCGGTGAGTTCATCCCCTGCTTCGACAATATCGCCTGTGTAGACTTTTATACGCGAGCCATAAGGGATGAGATATTCTTTGTACACGCCTGTTTCCTCATTCGTGACTACTACCTCGCGCTTTTTCTTCGTATCGCTGACAAGTACCTTGCCCGCAAACTCGGCAATAACCGCAAGTCCCTTTGGTTTACGCGCCTCGAAAAGCTCCTCGACACGCGGCAGACCTTGTGTGATATCCTCGTTACTTGCGATGCCGCCCGTTTGGAACGTACGCATCGTAAGCTGTGTACCCGGCTCACCGATAGACTGCGCCGCGATGATACCTACAGCCTCGCCGATACGCACCGCCCTGCCCGATGACATGTTCGCGCCGTAGCACTTCGAACACAGCCCCACACGCGAACGGCATGTGAGAATAGTGCGGATGTATACTTTATCTATGCCCGATTCGACAACCTTCTCTGCTTGGTCAGGCCCGATAAGCGTATCCGCCTGAACTATAACCTCGCCCGTGGTTGGATGTACGATATTTTCTATCGACCAACGCCCGCGGATTCTGTCAATCAACGGCTCGATAACTTCATCGCCGTCCATGAACGCCGAAACCCAAAGACCGGGCTTGTCGTCATCCGTAGTTACGCAATCCCATTCACGGATTACAATATCCTGCGAAACGTCTACAAGACGGCGTGTAAGGTAGCCCGAGTCCGCCGTACGGAGTGCCGTATCAGCCAAGCCTTTACGCGCACCATGCGCCGAAATGAAATACTCAAGCACCGAAAGACCTTCACGGAAGTTTGATTTTATCGGAAGTTCGAGCGTACCGCCTCGCGGGCTTGCCATAAGGCCGCGCATACCCGCAAGCTGTTTGAGCTGGTTGTTCGAGCCGCGCGCGCCTGAGTTCGCCATAACGAAGATAGGGTTGTAACGCCCAAGCCCCTTGATAAGCGCATCGGCGATTTTGTCGTTCGCGTTACTCCAAATTTCGATAACCTTGTTATGACGTTCTTCATCGGTCATGAGGCCGCGGCGGAACATCTTGATTGTGTTATCAACAGCGGTTTCTGCCTCTGCGATATATATCGGCTTAACATCCGGCACTTCCATATCGTATACCGATGTGGTAAACGCGCCGAGTGTCGAATATTTGAAACCAAGCTCTTTTACGTTGTCGAGAACTATGGACGTACTGATTGAGCCGTACTTGTTGATACAACGGCTGATTACGCGCCCAAGTGCCTTTTTGTCAAGGAGTTGGTCTACTTCAAGCAGGAATTTGTTTTCGTAGATGCTGCGGTCAACAAAGCCGATATCTTGCGGGATGGCTTCGTTGAAGATTATCCGCCCGACAGTCGTTTGGATAACACGTTGGTGCATCTCGCCGTCAATCTCGATTGTGCGGCGTACATTTATCTTCGCGTGCAGAGTAATTGCACCGTTTTCGTAAGCGAGGATTGCCTCGTTTTCGTCGAGGAAGTGCTTGCCTTCACCAATTTCGCCCTCTTTTTCGGTTGTGAGGTAGTAAATACCAAGAACCATATCCTGCGAAGGAACGGTAACAGGCGCACCATCAGAAGGTTTAAGAAGATTGTTAGGCGCAAGCAGCAAGAAACGGCATTCCGCCTGAGCTTCCACAGAAAGCGGAACGTGCACGGGCATTTGGTCACCGTCGAAGTCGGCGTTGAACGCCGTACATACCAGCGGATGAAGTTTCAGTGCGCGGCCTTCAACAAGTACAGGCTCAAACGCTTGGATACCAAGCCTGTGCAGTGTCGGTGCGCGGTTAAGCATTACAGGATGTTCTTTTATGACATCTTCAAGCACATCCCAAACTTCGGGCTGCAGTCTCTCGACCATGCGCTTGGCAGACTTAATATTGTGTGCGAAATTGTCCTGCACGAGCTTTTTCATTACAAACGGCTTGAACAGCTCAATAGCCATCTCTTTCGGAAGCCCGCACTGATAAATCTTGAGGTTAGGGCCGACAACGATAACCGAACGTCCGGAGTAGTCAACACGTTTACCAAGAAGATTCTGGCGGAAACGCCCCTGCTTACCCTTGAGCAAGTCCGAAAGGGATTTCAGCGCACGGTTGCCCGGCCCTGTAACAGGTCTGCCTCTGCGTCCGTTGTCGATAAGCGCGTCAACGGCTTCTTGCAGCATTCTTTTTTCGTTGCGGACGATTATATCAGGCGCGCCAAGGTCAAGCAGACGCTTGAGACGGTTGTTTCTGTTGATAACACGGCGGTACAGGTCGTTAAGGTCACTCGTTGCGAAACGTCCGCCGTCAAGCTGTACCATCGGGCGCAAATCAGGCGGGATAACCGGGATAGCGTCAAGAATCATCCACTCCGGACGGTTGCCCGAAACACGGAACGACTCGATAACTTCCAGTTTCTTGATGATACGAAGGCGTTTTTGCCCCGCGGATTCTTTGATACCCTTGCGCAGCTCCGCAGATTCACCTTCAAGGTCAATGTTTTGCAGAAGTTCCTTTATCGACTCGGCACCCATACCCACACGGAATGATGTATAGCCAAATTTCTCGATAGCTTCGCGGTATTCCTTCTCGGTCAGCAGTTGCTTGTAGGTAAGCGATGTCTGCCCCGGGTCAAGCACAATGTACGATGCAAAGTACAGCACTTTCTCAAGCGCACGCGGACTCATAGCCAGGATAAGCCCCATACGGCTCGGTATTCCTCTGAAATACCACACATGCGAAACTGATGCCGCAAGCTCGATATGCCCCATACGGTCGCGTCTTACCTTCGACTTGGTAACTTCAACGCCGCAGCGGTCACATATAACGCCTTTGTAGCGTATGCGCTTATACTTACCGCAATGGCATTCCCAGTCTTTGTTCGGGCCGAAAATCTTCTCGCAGAAAAGCCCTTCACGCTCAGGCTTGAGCGTACGGTAATTTATCGTCTCGGGTTTCTTAACTTCGCCTCTCGACCATTCTCTGATCTTCTCAGGCGATGCCAGCCCGATTTTTATAGCATCAAACACTATTGATTGGTCTTGCTGATTTGGATTTGCCATCAGAACACCTCTCTGTCTATATTTCATCGTCGAGGTCAGAATAATCATCCTCGAACGCTTCCAATGCCTCAGGTATCTTTGTACTCATTATCTTTGATGAAGCAAACGCATCTGCTTCGAGCGAATCTAAATCTTCGATGCCCGCATCGAAATCGCTGTCGAAATCGTCCAATTCCGCAGACTCGTTTCCACTGTCTAACTTCTTGGCAAAATCATCATCGTCCGATCCTTCGTCTGACCCATCGCCGAAGTCTTCCTCTTCGAGCAAGTCATCGTCTTCATCGTCATCGAAGCTTTCGAACACAAGAGGCTTTCTGACGATAGCATCATCGTTCTTGGATTCCGCGCCTTCGATGTTTACATTCAAATCGTCCACATCTTCGATAGATTCCTTGATGACAACCTCGGTTTGGTCTTCTTTCAAGATGCGTACATCGAGCGCTAGTGCCTGCAGCTCTTTAAGCAGAACCTTGAAAGACTCGGGAACGCCCGGCTCTGGGATGTTCTCACCCTTAACGATAGCCTCGTAAGTCTTAACACGCCCGACAATATCGTCCGACTTCACAGTCAGGATTTCTTGCAGTGTGTACGATGCTCCATACGCCTCGAGAGCCCAAACTTCCATCTCTCCGAAACGCTGCCCGCCGAACTGCGCTCTTCCGCCCAACGGCTGCTGCGTAACAAGCGAGTAAGGGCCTGTCGAACGTGCATGGATTTTATCGTCAACCAAGTGGTGCAGTTTGAGGTAATGCATGTATCCTACAGTGACAGGATTGTCGAACGTTTCGCCCGTACGCCCGTCACGCAGTTCTATCTTGCCGTCGCGGCTGAACGGAACACCTCTCCATTCGTCGCGGTGGTCACGGTTTTCGTAAAGCTGTTGGAATATGTCCGCCTCTAAGATATTTTCCCACTTAGCGGCAAAATCTTCCCAATCGGTATTTACATAGTCATTTGCAAGTTCGAGAGTATCCATGATATCGAACTCATTCGCACCATCGAATACCGGGCTTGCAACTTTCCAATTGAGTGCCTTAGCCGCAAGACCCAAGTGAACCTCAAGAACCTGGCCGATATTCATACGCGATGGCACACCAAGCGGGTTAAGAACGATGTCAAGCGGGCGGCCGTTCGGCAGGAACGGCATATCCTCGATAGGCAGTACACGCGAGATAACACCCTTGTTGCCGTGTCTTCCCGCCATTTTGTCACCAACCGAGATTTTACGTTTCTGAGCGATATACACGCGCACAAGCTGGTTTACACCCGGCGGGAGTTCATCGCTGTTTTGGCGCGAGAATATCTTAACATCAACAACGATTCCGTTCTCACCGTGAGGCACGCGCAGAGATGTATCACGCACTTCACGCGCTTTTTCTCCGAAAATTGCACGCAGTAGACGTTCTTCGGCAGTCAGTTCGGTTTCACCTTTCGGCGTTACCTTGCCCACAAGAATATCATTAGGGCCAACTTCCGCACCTATACGGATTATGCCCTGCTCGTTCAAGTCCTTCATGGCATCTTCGCCGATGTTCGGAATGTCGCGGGTAATTTCTTCCGGCCCGAGCTTCGTATCGCGCGATTCTATTTCATACTCTTCTATATGAATGGATGTGTAAACATCCTCTTCTACAAGCTTTTCGGAAAGCAGGATGGCATCCTCGTAGTTGAAACCTTCCCAAGTCATGAATCCGATTAGCGGATTCTTACCGAGCGCGAGTTCGCCGCCGTCGGTAGATGGCCCATCGGCGATGATTTCACCGGCTTCGACCCTCTGCCCCTGCGAAACAATCGGGCGTTGGTTAACGCAAGTACCCTGGTTGCTGCGCATAAACTTTGTAAGTCTGTACGAAGTCAGCTTGCCGTCGTCGGATTTGATGACGATTTCGTCGGCAACAACAGTCTGTACAACGCCTGCCTGCTTAGCGATTATAACAACGCCTGAATCTCTCGCGGCTTTGTACTCCATACCCGTACCGATTATAGGCGAATCCGTCGCAAGCAGGGGAACTGCCTGACGCTGCATGTTCGAACCCATCAGTGCGCGGGTTACGTCATCGTTCTCAAGGAATGGGATAAGTGCGGTAGCTACCGATACAATCTGCTTTGGCGAAACGTCCATCATGTCGATGTCCATAGCTTCAAGCTCGATGATATCCTCGCGGTGGCGGCCGGAAACTTTCCTGTGCAGGAAGTGTCCTTCCTCATCAAGGGGTTCATTCGCCTGTGCAACCGTGTAATTCTCTTCCTCGTCCGCCGTGATGTATGCGAAATCTTTAGAAACTATCGGAACTTCTCCCGTTTTGTCAAGGTATCTGTAGGGTGATTCGATAAATCCGTATTCGTTTATGCGCGCGTATGTCGCAAGCGAGTTTATAAGGCCGATGTTCGGGCCTTCAGGCGTCTCGATAGGACACATACGCCCATAGTGCGAGAAGTGAACGTCACGGACTTCGAAACCTGCGCGGTCACGCGAGAGACCACCGGGGCCAAGTGCCGACAGTCTGCGTTTGTGCGTAAGCTCGGCAAGCGGGTTTGTTTGGTCCATGAACTGCGAAAGCTGCGATGAACCAAAGAATTCCTTGATAGCCGCCGTTACAGGGCGAATATTGATGAGTGCCTGCGGCGTAACCACGTCTATATCTTGGATTGTCATGCGCTCTTTAACAACACGCTCCATACGTGTGAGGCCAATGCGGAACTGGTTTTGTAAAAGCTCACCAACCGCTCTGATACGGCGGTTGCCCAAGTGGTCGATATCATCGACATGTCCTATGCCGTAGTCTAGGTTAAGCACATAGCTGATAGATGCCATGATGTCCTCAAGCGTAATATGCTTGGGAACAAGACGTGATAAGTTGTTGCGCAGCGCGTCCTGCAGTTCGCGCGGGTCTTCGTATTTTTCGAGAAGCTCCATAAGAACCGGCGAGTACACGCTTTCCTTAATGCCAACTTCACGAGGCTCTATTCCGTAAGGCCTCAAATAGTCGTCAGCCTTGACGGTAAGGTTGCTCAGAACCTTTACTTTACGGTCTTCAACTTGCACCCACGCAAAACCCGCGCCCGAATTCTGAATAGCATCCGCGATTTCAAGTGTTATCTTATCGCCCGCTTCGGCTACGATTTCGCCCGCAAATGTGTCAATAACGTCTTCAGCAAGATAGAAGCCCACTATACGGTTGCGCATGGCAAGTTTTTGGTTGAATTTGTAGCGTCCAACTTTCGCGAGGTCGTAACGTTTTGGATCAAAGAACATCGAACGCAGCAGAGACTCCGCCGATTCTATCGTAGGCGGCTCGCCGGGGCGTACACGTTTGTATATCTCGATAAGGCCTTCCTCGTAATTCTTGGAAACGTCCTTCTCAATTGTGTTCAAAATCTTTGGCTCTTCGCCGAAAAGTTCAATGATTTCCGCATCTGTGCTTACACCAAGCGAACGTAAGAGTACCGTAACCGGAACTTTACGCGTACGGTCAACACGGATGCTGAAAATGTCATTACTATCTGTTTCATATTCTAGCCACGCCCCCCTGTTAGGGATAACCGTCGCTGAAAAAAGCTGCTTGCCGACCTTGTCGTAATCAACCGAGTAGTATATACCGGGAGAACGCACAAGCTGGCTGACGATAACACGCTCCGCACCATTGATGATAAACGTGCAGTTATCCGTCATGAGCGGAAAATCACCCATGAAGATTTCCTGTTCCTTGATTTCGTCAAGCTCCTTGTTTCTAAGGCGGCACTTAACGCGCAAAGCGGCCGCATAGGTTGCGTCACGTTCTTTGCACTCGTCAATCGAATATTTCGGCTCACTGTCAATCCTAAAGTCAACAAACTCCAGCACAAGGTTGCCGCTAAAGTCAGATATCGGAGAAATGTCTTGAAAAACCTCACGAAGCCCCTCAGACAAAAACCAGTTGTAGCTGTTTTTCTGCACCTCGATAAGATTTGGCATTTCGAGAACTTCATCAATCCGCGAATAACTCATCCGCGACTTGTTCCCATAGTCCATGGTTTTTACTCTGCTTTTTTCCAAATCCACACACGCCCCTTTGAAGTATATAACCAAGCCCACTTATATCTATCATTCTCGCAGGTTCCATCATCATAAGCGAACTCTGCGGATTACTCTAATCCGTGTTAGTTCAGTACACACAAAAATAATGCAGTTAGTATAATGAATACAGTTTTAGCGCAAAAATATCAATATTTTTGCGCTATGGCAGCTGTCGCTTGCGCGATGCGCAGCCTTCAAACAAGTCTCTTTCAAAGAATTAAGCAAGCTTAATTCTTTTCAATTTCCATGTTTGTAAACAGTAAAAAAATTATAACACTACATCCCCTCTGGCTCTAATGGTTTGCGAAGAACGCTGCCATTTTCCAGTTCAAATTCATGCCACCTTTTTTGTTTCTTTTCTTTAGTGTGTCTCATCAAGTGATTAGCCAACTTTGTCACAACTTGAAAAATTATGTTGAATTGGCAACACCTATGTGTTACAATGTCCGCACTACACATATATATAGAAGTGTTTGCGTTCTTTATACGAACGTATATTGTAGCATGCGCGGAAAAACTTGTCAAGCACCGTTGCCTTGCTGCAACTTTTTCATTGTTATGCACAAAAACTACAGAGAGGCGGGGTGTTTTATGAGCATATTGATCACCGGTTTTGAGCCGTTCGACGGCGAAAGCATTAATCCGTCTTTTGAAGCTGTAAAACTGCTGCCCGATAACGTAAACGGTTGTGAAATTATAAAGCTCGAGCTGCCATGCGTGTTCTACGAATCTATAAGCAAACTCGAAGCCGCCATCCGCACCCACAAGCCGAGCGTTGTGCTGTGCATAGGGCAAGCCGGAGGCCGTTTCAGCATCACGCCTGAGCGTATCGCAATCAACTTAGACGATGCCCGCATACCCGATAACGCCGGCAATCAGCTTGTCGACACTCCAATCTTCGCAGACGGTGAAAACGCATACTTCGCTACAATTCCTATTAAGGCTATGGTCGAAGCGATGCACAAAGCAGGCATACCGGCTTCAGTATCCAACACTGCCGGAACATACGTATGCAACCACATAATGTACGGTCTGCTGCACAAGCTCACCACTGTACCTGAGTTTGACGGAATCCGCGGCGGCTTCATACATGTGCCGTTCTCTACCGAGCAAGTCGTGAACAAACCCGACAAACCCGGTCTTTCCACCGAGCAAATCGCTAAAGGGTTGCTTGCGTGCATATCCGTTTGCATATGAGACATTATAATTTCCCTCCTCGGAGGGGCGGCAGTCATACATCCCTACACAATAACAGCTATCAGTTCTAAATTTCGCGCGGCGATGATAGACTTATAGTAAACTGACAACACACTCTTGTCCGCGAGGAGGCACCAATGGAAGAAGTTAAAGAAATCATAGAAGTCATAGAAAACACCGAGAATAACCGAAGGCAGAATCGCTCACATTTCATAAAGGGCATGCTGTTCGGCATTTTGTCGTTCATTCTGATACTCAGCGTTATCATATTTGCCGGCAGCAACAACAGGCCAACAGTTCTTGACCCATCGGCAAAGATGCAAGAAATCCTAAGCATACTTGAATTTCACTCGGTCAATGAATTCGACATCGAAGTTATGACCGAAGCCATGTTTATTGGGTTTTTGTTTGGCGTCGGCGACCCTTACACGTCGTACATGAACCGTGAAACTCTGGCCGCATTCCGCGAAAGCACCGAGGGGCGTTATGCCGGAATAGGCGTGCGCGTACAGATAGACCAGACCGACAACCGCATACAAATCCTGCAAGTATTCCCCGGCGGGCCCAGCTACATAGCACAGCTTGAACCGGGCGACAAAATAATAAAAGTCGATGGTGTAGAGGTTTCATCCGTAAACTTTGAAGATGCCGTATCGATGATGCGCGGTACACCGGGTACACGCGTAACTCTAACAATCCTGCGAGAGTTCAACAACCAAACTTTTGAACGCGAGATAGTCCGCGATGAAGTCGAAGTTCCAACGGTTGAACACCGCATGATTGAAGCAGGAATCGGCTACATCCGCATTACCAGTTTCGACAGGCAGACATATCCGCAATTCATGCAGGCTCTCAGCAACCTTACCCAACAAGGCATGCAAGGCCTTGTGATAGATGTACGCAACAACCCCGGCGGCCTGCTTGATTCAGTCGTTAGAATCACCAACGAACTTATCCCCGAAGGCACGGTCGTCTACACTGTAGACAGCCGCGGCAACCGCGACATTTCGCGCTCTAATGACCGCCAGCTGAACATACCGCTTGCGATACTTGTTAACGAAAACTCGGCAAGCGCATCTGAGGTTCTGGCCGGAGCAGTGCGAGACACCAATTCAGGCGTGCTTGTCGGTAACCAAACATTCGGCAAGGGCGTTGTACAAAGCCTGTTCCCTCTGTCCGACGGCTCGGGCATAAAAGTCACCATCGCGCGTTACTACACTCCGGGCGGGTACAGCATCCACGGCGAAGGTCTTCTGCCGGATATTCTCATCCCAACTGACAGAGAAACCTCCATGCGGATTGCAACACTTGCACCAAGCGAAGATGAACAGCTCCAAGCCGCCATCGGCAGCGTAAGACAGGGAATGGGACAGTAGCCCCATCGCCAATATATGGTCATTTCACGATATTCCAAACTTAATCACAATACCAAGGAGGATTCACAATGCACGCATCAAAAATGTTCAATCTCGAGGGAAAAGTTGCCCTTGTAACAGGCGGCAGCCACGGAATCGGCTTTGCAATCGGCAAGGCATTTGCCGAGGCAGGCGCAAAAGTTGCGTATTGCTGTTCGCAGGAAAGCTCACTCGAAAAAGGCAAGGCAAATTACACAAACGCGGAAATCAACGCGAAAGGTTTCATTTGCAACATAACCGATGAAGCCCGCGTAAAGCAAATGGTAGCTGAAATCGCAAGCGAACTCGGCCCGATAGACATTCTCGTAAACAACGCAGGCATCATCAAGCGCGGTGCTACGCACGAAATGTCGGTAGAAGACTTCCGTCAAGTTATTGATGTTGACCTTACAAGCCAGTTTATCGTAGCAAAAGCAGTTATCCCGTCGATGCTTGAGCGCGGCGGCGGTAAAATAATCAACATAGGGTCGGTTCTGAGCGAAATCGGCCGCGATGGCGTTGCCGCATACAACGCGGCAAAAGGCGGTTTGAAGCTCCTCACGCGCAGCCTCTCCGCTGAGTACGGCGGACGCAACATACAAGTCAACGCGATCGGCCCGGGTTTTGTCGAAACAGAGCTTACCGCAGCCATCCGCGCACCTCAGGCCGATGGTACCCCGCACCCGCTCTACACGATGGTAATCAACAAAGCTCCGGCGGCTCGATGGGGCAAACCCGAAGATATCGCAGGTCCTGCGCTATTCTTGGCCTCACCGGCAGCCAGCTACGTAAGCGGACATATGCTGTATGTAGACGGAGGCCTCATCACATCTTTTGGGAAGTAGTAACAACCAAAGATACGGCGGGAGCAAGACCCGCCCTACGCACATGGGCAGATTCTATATCTGTCCATGTTTTTTGGTAAATAATGTATATTTCATGTGATAATGTGTTGTTTCCGTTAATTTCATCTGACAAAATGGTTACAAAAAGCTATGTTTAGTTGCAACAAAGGGCATACTATGCTATACTATAGTAGGCTATGGTTGGGGCCTATCTATCAAAATTGTCTAAAAAAGGAGGTTATCACTATAAGTCACATCAAATCGAAATTTTTCTTTTCAGCAATCGCAGCCATCGGCTTCTTACTTTTTATAGTTTTTAGCACGCATGCTCCGGTAGGTACCGTTATGGCGAACGCTGGGTCATTAAGTGGCTTGACCAGTTCATTTAACCAGTTTGCTCACAATAACCAAGTTCCCGTTAGCGTACAGTATTTTCCAAACGCTACGAACGACTCTCTCAGAGAGATTGTTTTCGAACTTAGATCCCGCCATGGGAGTTACTCTATCAGCCATGCAATCCCGGTTTCACCCGGTGCATTAACTGGTCTATCTGTTAGAAACTTTAGCCACACTTTCACAGGTCTTGCTCCAAGCACGGATTACACTGTTCATGTAACAGCACACTTCCAAGGTGCTATAGCCTCTCAACACTTGATAGGCAGCACATTCAGGACACCTTCCCATTGGACTTGGGGCTGGGGTCATGGCTGGGGCCATGGGCATGGAGCTCATGCAGACTGGATACGTCTTGAGCCTGTTTCTATGGGACGCGATAGTGTATCAATACGCGTTCACGCTTGGGGCTGGGGCGGACGTCCGAGCAATTGGAGCGGAAGCTGGCATGGCTGGGACAGCCGCTCACACGGTGGAGACATCCGTGAAGTCGGCGCAGTTATTGCCCGCCATAACAATCCACGCATCGGCAGTGCAGACAGCCGTATCGTACAACCATCATCAAGCGGTACCGTAACGTTCAGAAACCTTCAACACCACACACTTTACTACGTCCGCGGCTTTGTTGTAACCAACAACGGCAGCAGATTCTACGGTCCTGTTTACACATTCCGTGCAGGCGTAAGCTGGCAAGGTTCGTGGGATCGTTGGGATCCGTGGAGCTGGAGCGGCACCAACCTTTGGATTGCCGGCGCTGAACGCGACAGAAGCTTTATCACTACCAACCAACCAATAGAAGTAAACACTACTACTGTACGTATCTCAAGCCACATTCCTAACCGCCAAACAGGCGGAACTTGGAATCACAGCGGCCATTGGAACCATGGTGGCCATTGGAATCAAGGCAACTGGAATTCTTGGGATAACCGTATCCTGGAACGCGGTTTTGTATGGTCAGATACCAACAGACTGCCTACTCTCTCCAACAGTTCGGCACGCCAAAGTTCTAGCGCAACAGGAACATTTGAAATGACGTTAACAGGTCTTTCACCCGGTACTACGTACCATGTTTCTGCTTTCTACAGAACACCTTCGCGCACTTTCTACGGTAACGTGGTTACAATCACAACACCACGCGAAGGCACACAAATCGGCGACCAAGCAACTGTCTCGGTAACATTCAGAAACCTTGATGGCCGCGACATCAGCACTATCAACGTTCCTACTACAGTTGGCGCAACACTTAACGCTTCGAACCTTAACATTCCGTCCGGTTTCAATATGTGGCCTGCAAATTGGTCGTATGTAGTAACCGGTAGTGCCAACATCGTTGTTGTGCTTGCCCCTGTTGGGCATGTTCCACCAACCGTACAGCCTGCTCCAACTCCGGGCGGCGCATTCTTCCCTGCAAGAAACAACTTCAACTTTGCACCTGAAGCACCTGTTTCTCGCGGAGAACTTGCACAAGCAATCTTCAATCTTTACTCCGGAAGCAGAACACCAACCGGCACAGCAATCAGATTCAACGATACTGTTGGCTCACAATTCAGTGCCGCAATTGATTTTGTAACTGCAATGGGCTTTATGAACGGTTATCCTGATGGTTCATTCAGACCAACCGGCTCACTTAGCCGTGCAGAAGCAGCAACTGTACTTTCACGTATTTACGGTCTTTCAGGTACAGGTTCAGCTACATTCTCCGACGTACCTGCAAACAACTGGGCAAGAAACTATGTCGCACTTGCGGCTGACCGCGGAATCTTCCACGGTTATCCGGATGGAACATTCGGTCCCCGCAGAGAACTCTCTCGTGCCGAAGCTGTTGCATTGCTCGTTAGAGCCGACGGCAGAAATCTTAACCCACTTCAGCACCAACGCTTCGCAGATGTACCTGAATGGCATTGGGCATTCAACTATATCATGAGCGCGTCTGTGCCGAGACAGTAACACATTTATCCAACTATACGAACAACCCCGCAATCCAATTGCGGGGTTGTTTTTATTCTAATACTGTTT
>Ga0123352_10006418_pt1 | contig 17985 bp, 12 predicted proteins | sample TergutLab28metaG_FD_89700 | JGI IMG/M metagenome (GOLD analysis project Ga0123352, IMG submission 89700) | Labiotermes labralis P1 segment gut microbial communities from Petit-Saut dam, French Guiana - Lab288 P1 | ecosystem: Host-associated > Arthropoda: Insects > Digestive system > Gut ... | reverse complement strand
TTTTTTTTTTTTTTTTTTTTTTTTTTTTTTTTTTTTAAATAAAGCACTGTAAGTAGTCGGTCTGGCACTCCTGATGCATGAACATGAACTTGGCATCCAAGGGGTCAGTATGCAGTTCCTTTTTTCTTTTCCAGTAATTTTACATTCTCCTTGGGAAAAAATGAATCAGAATTTCATCATTATTGATACATAGAATAGATGGTTTTTATTCCTGCCAAATCTAGATTCCATCTTGTTTGTTGGCCTCTGACTATGCATGCTGAGGCCAGTAAAACAGTTGGATGAAAGTTTAATACAAGTGAAAGCTAGTGCCTACTTATACATCTAGTCCATTGAATCTCTTGTCATGTCATAACAAGAAAGAAAAGTTGTAAATGTAATATTTTAAATTGTATCTTTTTTTTTTCTACAGAATAGTACTTGTGCATACAATTATTAAGATTGGGCAAGTGACTAGTCTTGTGCTTTTGTATAATTTATGAGGAAATGCAGTACAATGCATAAAAGTTCCAACAATTTCAGTTATCTTTTAACAGTAAAGACTAACAAAAGTAGAATATAAATTGCATGATTGTGGACAGTGTTATGCAAATGGACCTAGAAATAATTTGAATTGCCTGTGTGGAGACTTGAGAAGTGAATTTGTCAGGCGCATCATTTTGCTGTACTTTAATTTATGTCTTGTACTAAAGGTAGAAACTATTTATTTTATGTCAGATCTGAATTTGTGTTTTAGAGAGGTAAGATTGTATGTTGACAGAGTGCTGCCTTAGGATTGTGTTTTCATGCGGTGGTGTGTAAGCACAGTTATGACTGTACCATTACATTAATGCTGTTTTAGCCAGGTTTTTCTGTGCAAAATTATTTCTATATTTTTTCAGTTTGCACTTGAAGCTGTTTATTATGTAACATTGGTAGGTTGCTGTTATAGTAGTTTTGTTCAAATTCTACATTTCCACGTTGTCTTTACTTTGGTTTTGAATGTGTGAGCCTTTATGTGATCCAAGAAAGTAAAATTTTATAGCCATTTATGTTGTTTTGTTTTGAATTTATTAATTCACATGAATATGTCACCAATTGTGAATTTCTGACTTTAAATTGAAGTCCAAGAAATGAATAAAATAATTGTATTTTCTTAAAATGTATGAAACTCATGTGTTCAATTACCAGAGGGTGGACAGAACAGAGCTGAGCATTCTGAACTAAAGTGCTGCAAAATAACACATAAATATGTTAAAAGCTTAATTTATTTTCTCTCTGCAATTATACAAGAATGTGGCAATGTCATTTCTTATTACCTTAATTAAGAATTTATTGTGCTCATTGTAGTCACAAGTACTGGATATTAGAATATCCAGTTTCAATGACAGTATTTCTGTAATTAAACTTACAATTGTTTAGATTATCCTATAATTTTTGATTGTATAGATTATCAAAAAATGAACGTATATTCTAGTCCAGATATGGCTTTGTAGTCCAGATATGGCTTTGATAATGCATTCTTGGTACTTAATATACTTTTTTCTAATTAAGAAGGCAGGTACTTAAAATATAATTGCTGTGGTGATATTTCTGACTTGAAAATACTCGATATTATTGTGTATATGTAGTGGTATATTCACTCCAAGATATGTAAGTAGAAGCCTGGACCCCCCCCCTCCCTCCCTCCCCACCCCTCCAGATTTGTACATAGATTTTTGAAATGTGGTGTTTACCAGAAACTTATGTCAGTCCCCATGGTGACTGAAATGCATTATGTTCAGCTAACTGACAGAAGTTTAATTTGCTAGAGAGTGTGTACTTGCTCACGTATGCCTAATCACATACCTGCACAACTACATGAAAAACAAGAATCTTTGGAAAAAATCTGAGGTACCTGCTCTCCTTTAGATGTTTTTATTTACATAGCAAAGCCAATGGGATTTTCAGTAAATAATCAAACAACTAAGGAATGTGAGCATTTGTAGCATTTCTGCTCATAGTCTTGTGGAGTTACAGAATCTGTAAGTTGTCAAATATAATATCACATCAGATTCTTGGTGTGTGTAAGTTTAATAAATATTGGTCCTTGTGTTATTTTACATTCTGCACAAAATTTGTGTCAATGTAGCATCATATTTTCCTAACATGTATCACCATGAATAAATTTAAGACTTTACCTTGAATGGCACTTGTAGCTCCTAAGGTTAAGAGTTATTTTATTCATGGTGTATGTATTATTTATGGTAGGGAGTAAGAAAGTATGAAGATAATGTGATTTCAGGCAGTTGTATGAAGCCTAAACAAAGCTTTATGAAAAATGGCCAGTTGGTTTACAATTTTTCAGGATGGAAGGACACATATCTGCACACACTCTACATAACACAACACAGTGCAGTTACACTAGCATTGCATCATAGCGCACAGATTTCACCACACTGCACATCACATCAGGTCTGACTAGCACTGCCCCACACCACTTTATACCACATCCTGCAACACTGAAGTGCACCATATGACACCATACTGCACAACACCACATTGCACTGTATACAGGTAAGATATGTAGGCCTCAGTTTTCTCAGAAAACTGGGAAAAGAGGCTAAAGTCCAACTGCATTGCACATTCAATAAGATAATAAAAACTCCCTCTGATTTGTTTTTATATTTGTGTGGATGGATTGTGTGTACTTTTGTCAACACTGGAAAACACTGATAAATTTTCTAATGACACCCATATATTAAAATTGCATGCATAATAATGTATTTGTGATTTGTGGTTAAAAAGTAAACATATGTATTTAAAATTTGCTGTTGTGGGTTGTATCAGTATTGGTATATCTTTGGAGTTATGTTTTTCACTTTGTCAAGGTGTTCTGTTGTGGGAATTTCGTGAATGTTTTTAACACAAATTGAAAAGATGGTTTTATTCCATTGTGCTAATATTTCTGTGATGCATTAGATTTTGCTATGCTATATTACCATGTTAAACATAATGGTGTTTTTTGGAGTAATTTATAAGACTTTACAAATAATTTAAAGTGTACAATCCAAATGTAGTGTTTCATTTGAACAGGGATGTGTGAGATTTGAATGATACAGGGAAATGAGACACATTTGTGAAAGAAAGTGGGAAGTTCTAACTCCCAAACCCATGGATATAAACAATTTAACTATTTTTATTGCTACTCTTAAAAACACTGGACTCAAAGGGCTGCATAAATACAGTGAACAGTGTCTACTATGTGAGGTATATTTAATGTACTAATGTTTTGGAAGTTAACTCTTTTTCCTTGTTCAGATGATTTGTTATGTCTACAAGACCATATTTTTATTGCTTTGATTATAACATAGTTTCAGGTTTTGGGACTGAAGTCAGAATACATTAAATACTGAAATTGAATGCTAACCTTAAGACCACTTTTGAAACTGAGGAGGGATGTTTTTGTTGTAATCTTTCACATAATATTTCTGTCATTTCTTTTAAATCAAAAAGTAATTTCCTTTTTTGGATTAAAAAAGTGTCATTGGTCACTACAATAAATGCCAAAGGAAAATCATTGCTGGGCCTCTCTCTCTCTCTCCCTCCCCCCTCTCTCTCTCTCTGTGGAATGGGGGTAAACATACCAGGGTGATGTTGTACTTAACATCCACGTTTTTTGGGTTAAATCCTAATCTTCGCCACTAATCTTATGAATAAAAGTAATAAAAGTATCTGTCAGTATCATAAATACCTTAAGAAAGAAATTGGTCTAACTCCTGAAGTGTTGTACATGTTGAATGTACTTCTGTTGACACTGTAATGGCTCATCTGTTGCCACAGAACTTTATAAGAAGTCACATGTTGTCTTACGATCCAGTCACTTTTATTCCAGCCAAAAAGTTGTAATTTTGTGAGGTTTGAGGTTCTCATTGTGATGATTATTAAATTGCAGTCTGCTGCGATATGATATACCAACATTCTGAAGAAATCTGCACTTCATCTTCTGTCCATAAGATGGAGGCAGAAGGTTCTTCTGAAACATTGGTACCTATCTGCCATTGTACACCATGTTCTGTACCAGAAGGCCGTAATCTTCTGTCTGTAGCTTGTTCATCCATTTATTATAACGTTTTTGGATGATTTATGAACATTTTGGTAAAAGAAACATTAAAGACTTATCAATTTCTGAATTTGTATTGGTAATACTGATGTAGTAATTCAGACTTAATAAGTTTTATCTGTGCATCATGTTTCAAATGACTGGCTTTTGTGCACATTTACAGACCTTAAGATTGATGATTGAAAATATCTAGTAATACAACACCTTTTTATGCTATTCTGTAGGTTCATAAACCAATGTTTATATACAGTATATGGAATAGATTTTCTTACTGCCACTTTTTAGTGTTACAGCCTTACAAAGCTCATTTCAGCTGTTACTATTAACATTTTTTGTATTTTCTTATACGCACATACACAAATACCTCTGTGACAGTCCAGTGCACATTCATTTCCTGGACTGGTTTTTTAGGATAGAAGGTGAACCAGGTGGTTGTTCATAAACCTGGTTTGCATGGATTAATGTAATGTTTGATTGTCTGAAATTTGTATTTGTTATTGTTTCAGAACTTTGGTTGAGGGGTGGGTTGGCTTTAAGGGTGTACCAGCATGGCACTGTAGTGGCTTTCTTGACTGTGTAGCTTGAATATAATCCATAGGCAACAAATCTGTGGTGGGGAGGAAGTCATTCTGCTCCACTTGAATTACAACAAACCTTCCTCTGCCAGTCTGTGGAATGTAAGTATTTTAATTGCTGACCAACTGCATAGCATTGTGTAAATTCAGACTGGAATTCATTTTGAAACATATTTACAATTACCATTAAGCTAAAGCTTTAGACTCGTGGCAGTGTACATGTGTGCTACAGTTCTGAAGCTGGGGTTATATGTTTTTACCAGTTGGAAGGAAGCAAAATGAAATTTTAGTTAAAGTAAAGAATAGATGTCAATAATTCTGGTGATGAAAACCTGTAGGAGCTCTTGTTATTTGTTGTGATGTTCACTCCAATAATGAAATTAAAGAACAGAAATCCCACTACAGAGAGGCGTGTAATTTATTAATAATGCCTTCTGGAACTTTACATGGCTTTGTACTGTCCTTTGGCACTTAGCAGAAGTCAGAATAATTTCAGTAGAAAATTTAAAGTGTCTGTGATTATATAATCCCTTTGTATTTTAGTACTGCATTTTACAGTTATGTAACACTAGTGTCATAAATAGATGGTTTTATGCAGTATTTTGCCTTATTTATATATACATGGTGAACAGGGAAGATGATTTTCAAGTTTATGTTCAGGATTATTCACAGATTCATATGTATGTACATAGGCACATACATATGCATGTGCATACATGCCTACACACACACACACATACATTTATATATATATATATATATATATATATATAATCAAATGAGATAAGGTGTGAGTGATATAGTTTGCTGCACTGAGAAAAATGATGGAAATTTTGTAAATTCCTGAATAATGATGTTAGGATTAATTTAACATAATGGTTGCAATTTGTTTCTTCAAAAAGCATGGATCCTGTGGTTTTGAGTGCACTCACTGCATTTTTAGGTTATGTAAGGGAAACACACTGAGTTACATGGGAATTTTTGTAACAACCAGCATCACTTATTTTGATTGTTTACATTCTTGGTGAATGTAAACCATGCCTCATGCAAGAAAAATACAAGTTTTATTATTTTATTTCTGTCTAGCACTGAAACTGTGATTTTATATTTTTCACTATACATATATTTCTCATTTACACTCTATGAATGTGGAATATTTTGTATAAAACTTCCCCCCCCCCCCCCATGGCATGTCTGTATGTTGCAATAGTATTGCAAATGAACTCCCTTTGTTCAACAGAATACATTCTTAATGCACTAACTTCCTTCTTCCTGCCAATCATAGCACAACTAAGCAAGCAGTTGTATTGATGATGTGACACTGCTGACTTGCCTTATTTAACAGAGCTCATATTTTCCTTTGGTCCAAAAAAGTGACGTGCACTGTATTTCCTGATTTGTATAATTTTGTTTTAATAATTATAATTCATGCAAAATGTCCACAGAATCAACCATGCTGTGATGCATTTATAATTGAGAATTCACTCTGATTGTATAACAATGTATTCTGTATTACTAATTATTGCACATTAATTTTATGATAGTATTTATTTGCAGTTATGTATTATTATTTATTTATTTACTTATTTATTTACAACATATTTATTATGTAACATGTTATGAGATGATTAGTGTTTTCTGGCATATGCTTCTTATACAAAATGCATAATCTTAAAACAGGTGCAAGGCACTCTGTTATTGTTCAAATAATACACATACTGTTATATTATGCTGCATAAATATTTGCATAGTACAGTAACTACAACAGCAGCAGCAATAATTGTAACACAGTAATAATAATAATAATAAATCTTACAATGATAATTATTGTGTTAACACGTGACCGTGATTACTAGAAACACTCAGAGATATCTCAGAGTGTGAACAGTACTTTGTTGATGTTACAGTTCTGGAAAATATACGTTGTTTTAAGTTGTAACATTTATTTGTATTCCCCTTAATGTCCTTACTGACAAGAGAACTTGGTTGATGAATTTGCACTGTAACATAAATCTAATTAATGCATTCTGTTCTGGGAGGATTTAAGTAAGAATCTACCTTCTCTTCACAGAATATCCATCAGTTGTATTTTTGGCTGAAAATTATGAAATTTCTTCTATGCAGACTTAAGTAATTTGGTTTAAAATTAGCCACAAGATTTATGTGATTCTGGAAGAAATATCTAGCTGTCCTGTGTGTTGTTATTTTTAACCGTTTCTTGAGAAATATTTGTTTTCTTGCTGTCCTGTTGGGAATCAAGGGTCTCATGTCTTCTTAGGAGGAGCATTTCATTCTTCTCTTTGTAGAATGTAAGGTAAGGCACATATGAACAAAAAAAAAAAAAGCATTTCAGAAGAGTTCACTTTTCACAGTTTGAATTGAGGCCAAATCAAAGACTCCTATTGATTAGTTCATTTCCCACCAAGTTCTGTTACAGTAACTGACATTTCAGATGTAAAGGTTATATTACTTGCTTCATGTTGGTTGTGTGTCTTATATTTATATGTTTGTACAATTTTGTTTTTGTGATAATCTTCAGCATGTTTTTTTTTCTTCTATAATTTGTCAGTTTTGTGTTAACTGTGCATCTTATACCACTTAGAGCAACTCATCATGAAAAGGAGTAATTAGAGCCGTACATATCTCATGCCTTTCATTATTTGTCTAATATGTTATATGAATTTTCTGTCACTTTGGAAATTTATTCTCAAACTGAAGTGACAATTTTCTGGTTACCATTTATAACAGTACCTTTATGATAGGATAACTGTGTAATGAGAACCCAAATTATTCGTGTCAGTATCGAGCTACAAATGTAATAATTGGAATCTCAAATCATAATTTTCATAAGACATTACTTTTTTGTGCTTTAAAAGCAGTGAATATAGAAAGTTACTAATTATTACAGTTATTTCTCATTATTATTACTTGTACCTGCTGCCCACTTATGTAACAGTCTTCATGTACTGCATTTTCCAAAGGTACAAAATCATAGTGCTGATAAAACATCTGACTTTGGGGGAGAATGAAAGTGGGGCCTTGTGCTGTAAGTAGTAATATAACCAGATTTGAATTGGCTGCTTCATATGGGATAGGCAACAGCTATACGTTTTGGTAGAAACCTCTGAAAATATCCACACTCAAGAGGCAGAGGAGATGGGTGGAAAACATAGGGTGTTTCTTTGAACATTTTTCCTGGGCATGTGAAATGGATGGAGCTGGCTCATAATTGTGTTCACTCTTACTGAGGAATGAAGGTAATGTCACAGATTGGATAGTTTCAAGAGGAAGTGAACTTGACAAATTCCATGCTGCTGATAAAAGAGGTATATCTTAATGCTCCATGAAAACAATCTACATTTGCAGAAAGAAGAATTAATTCAGAACAAATGTTTCAAGGCACATTTATTTGAACAGAACAGCATTAGAAACCTATGTATATGTAAACAACGTAAAAAAAAATATAACTTGTAATAAATTGTATGGAACCTCTATTGCAACTGTGACTTGCAGTTAGCCACATTGTGTGTTGAAACTGTTCCATGTTCCAGTGCATATTGCAGTTGCCACATTCAGGATGAGTTTAAAAAAAAGAGAGAGAGAGAGAGAGGAAGTGGATCAATATATAGGTCTCACCATAAAGGTGTGGGGCATAGTGCTGTGGCTTCTGTTGTCAAGAAGAAATGCTGGAGGAAAAGGTTTCCTGATAGTGCAGAATGTAAAACATTTTCTGAGATCCAGGAACTTCCTAATTCTATTTGGAACAAGAAAGGCTTCAGCATAATCCATAAACTGGTGACAAGATATTCTGCATTAATAAGGTCCTGAAAGAAAATATGAATATAATGTTACAGTACATGAGGTGCTGAAGAGTCCAGGATTGAGCTATGAAGGAACAGGGTACAATATTCTTTTTTAAATGGGTATACCCACAAAACTAGCTTGGCCAATATAAATAATATAGAGCTGAGCAGTTTCTAAAGGGCAAACCAGAGTAAGTTACTTCCTTCCACTAGAAGATGGAGACAGGTCCATTCCGTGAAATATGGGTTTGAGACAATGGACAATGTCCAAAATAGTCATCTATTACAATGCACATTCATCACAATCCATTAAAGTTGAAGTGCTTGCCAGATGCTTTATTGCCAGTACTTTTCAGTTTCACATTACAGTACATCATTACAAAGGCTCTACGAAACCAGGTAGTGTAGAACTGAATGGGCCACATCAGCATGTGGTCAATGCTGATTGCTAATTTAAGATGGCCAGTCTGCTATGATCTTTATAAATTGTACTGTTTGCCCAACTGTATTCGAAGCCTAAAGGAAAGAGACCTCTCGGAAGATTTTACGTTTTTTGAAATGTGCATTGTGATACACATGTAAAAAGAACCAACAAAATGCACACTTTTTTTTTTCATAAATGATTTAATTCCATTATATTGTCTTTGACATGTTTCAAAAAACCAAATGTCCTTCCTCAGGAAGACTTGTACATGTAGTTTTATGGTATTTTTTCATGCATCTGTATAAGCAGCCTGGTCAATGTCAGCATGTGTTTGATACTCTTGGAAGACATTGGTACGATATAGATGAGAAAACAATATTCACATGGATCGTAACTGAAATACATAGCGAAATGGATTCATCTGGGTCAGGGGAGGAACCAGTGGGGTACTCTTGCCAATATGTCCATTCTCGGCAATTAATCTTGCAGTATCATGAAAGGCGGGATATTTCTTGAGAAGCTGCATCCCCAAGTAGATGAAAAGAAAATATTGTAGACAAGTTGTAAAAAGAGGCAGTGTTTGTGTACTGGTCAAAAAAAACCTAAGGTATACAATTATTGATATGGGTAAATATTGCAAAGATCAAGACATTGAAGTTTGCATGTTAAAATTAAAATCAACCTTTTTCAATGTCTGTATAATAGCAGTATATAGGGAACGCACTGGAAACTGTAACTTGTTTCTTAATAGACTGGATGATATATTCAAGGCACTTTATGAATTGACTTAAAGCTCATTATATGTGGTGACAAAAAGATTATCTTACAGACATTGATTTAACCTCTTACCTGGGTCTTTTCTGGGCTGCTGGTGTAACCTGCCCTGGGTATTTAGATTTAAATGCCCATTGTTCCTTGTTTCTATAAAGCAAGAGGAGCAGTGCAAACATAATGGGGGTTCTTTCAATATGTAATGAAAACCTGACGTAAAGATGAAATGCAGCTTTTATTCACAGTTCTTATAATTTTTTTTATTTTTTTGGATTTTTAAATTTTTATCTGTGTGGTAAACTTGAAAACACAGTACTACACACAGGGCCTTCTCACAGTTAGAACACCAATATGATGACTCTTTCCATTGGCCCAACAAACTACACATCTCCTGGTAGGCTTCTTGTTTGATGTCTCTGGCACCATGTCTGGGAAGCAGCGTCCAAGGAGTCGAGAGGGTTTGGGTGATTTTGTCGGGTGACCCTAATTGCAGGTTCCATCACTCCACCCATTGAAGACAAGCTTTCTCCTAATGTCAGCAGGAAATCCAACCTAGAGATGCTTCCACCCTTCTTCTTGTATATGATGAATGCATTCAGACAGACCACATCGAGGAGATAGTGGAACATCTTCTGGTAGTACTTCTTTAGATGTTCTCAAGCCAACTTGTAGCTTTGAAGTTGGCCATCATTCCTGTCCACTCCACCCATGTTTTTGTTGTAGTCGAGGACGACAGATGGTTTCTGGAATACTCCTTGTCAAGTTGTCACATTCTCCATGCTATCATCATGAAATGTGCTGACATGTACAACATCCCTTTTGTCTTTCCACTTCATGATCATCTGTTTCTTACGGAATGCTGCTACTTCTTTCCCTCTTTTTAGTATTGCCCTCTTCACAAAATCTGGGAACTCTTTTCTATTGGTCCTCCTGGTTCCAACAACATCTGTTTTTCTGCTACATAAGGTGTCAACAAGATTTGGACTAGTGTACCAGTTGTCCAGGAAAAGACAGTAGCCCCTATCAAGTAGGTCGTGGGCTACCTCCAGCACAATCCTCGAAGAAGTCTTTTCCCCTGGGTGTCTCTGACCATAAATGGTATCCTTACCAGTGTATGTTATGAAGTTCCAAACATAGCATGTGCTGCTTTCGCAGAGTTTGTAAATTTTCACTCCAAACCTGCTTCGCTTTGATGGTATGTACTGAATCCAACCCAGTCGTCCTTTCCAGAGGAGGAGAGACTCATTGACACAGATGCTTCGTTCTGGTGTGTATACGGAGAAAAACTTGGATTTTAGGTGATCAAGGATTGGTTGGATTTTATAGTTTCTTCTGATGCTGATCAGGGTCAAATTTGGAATTGTCAGCAAAGTGAAGGTACTTTAGGAGGAGATGGAATCTTTTCTGTCATTATTTGTGAGAAGTATGGTGTCACAATACTTTCCCTTTTGGAGAAATACATTCCATTCTCGGGTTTCTGTACAATACCTTGAAGAATGAGAAGTCCAATTAGGGTTTTCATTTCAGTCGGGTTTGTATCCATCCAGCTTCTAGCTCGGGATCGTGGTTTCAAATTAGGATTTGCTGCCAAAAATTGGTTGGCATATATATATTTGTTTGTTCTGCAAACAACTGCCACATATCTTCATCAATAAACTTCTGAAATCATTCCAGAACATTAATTCCATCATCAAAGTCCAAATTCACTCCACTTACACTGAGAAATGCAAATCTTGGACGCGCCACGCCGTGAGGTACAAAAGGGTGCGAAAAATCTGACACTTCTTCATACGATAGACTTTCATTCACAACACTGCTTGTATCCGAATCTCCGTCTGAATCTTCCTCACTTGTGTCAAACCAAAAATCATCAGATTCCTCAGAGAACACGTCACTTTCATCTTCAATGTCAAAAACTTTGGAGATAACGTCATCTGTCAGCAGATCATTCTTTCGCTTGTTACTACATGCTGCCATTTTTATCGCTCTAGACCATAGAGTGTACAATGTTTCAAATATTTGTCTTGATGGCAGTGGCTGCCAAGAAGAAGGTGGTTTGTGGTGCCTCATAGTGGAAAAACCGTAGACTATGTAACAGTACTAATACCTAAGTCATATCTTGTCCTACTCAAGAGATATTCGTGGTGCAAGATCAAGGATGTAATACTACATCACACCCATTTGAAATAGCACAATGCAACTACGTACATATACGTCATGCCCAGCTAAGAGGTTAAAAAAAAAGATAACTTGATGCAGTGCTTCTGACTTATAATTTATCAGTTATAGTATATTTCCCAACTAGATCTCAAGGTCATTCCAGTACTGCAATAGACAATATATTTATTGACACCTATAAATTTATAAACTTTACTTTTTCCCCTCTATATAAAGGATTATCGGATCATGATGCTCAGTTGTTAAAAATAAATGATGCAGATCTTCAATTACAAAACTGTCATATTTATACCATTAGAAATATAAATAATTATTCAATAGAGGAATTTAAAACCTGACTAAATTATGAATCTTGGGACAGTACCTTTGGTTACAATGGAAATATAGATATAGACATATTATTCAATTTATTTCTCAGTAACTATCTAAGGATATACTAGTTTCCCTCCTCCTAAAATAAGTGAGAGAAGTAACAATAATTCTGGTTAACACCAGGTATAAGAATTTTCTGAAGACACAGAAGATGTCTTTATTTACTAACTAAGGGCAGTAATGATGTTATTCTAAAAAATTACTACAAACAGTATTGTAAAACTTTAACAAGCATTATTAAAGAGGCAAAAAAGTATATGTATATTAATCGAATTATTAACTCTACCAGTAAAATGAAGACAACTTGGAATACTATAAAAGCAGAAACAAACAGACTAAAAAGACCTATAACTATAACTATTAACAACTATAAAAACTCTCCTGAGGCTTTTAATAAATATTTTTCAAGATGTTAGACGCACCAACAAACAAGGTTGCAACATTAACAAAAATCCATACTATTACTTACTAAACCTGTTTCATAAACCTTTTCCTAGTATAAAGTTTAAAAATAAAGGAATCTTTTGGCTATGATGAGGTCTCTACAAAGATATCAAAGATTAGGGTCCTTTTTCTCCTTTGAGTTATATATGTAATAAGTCTATTTTATCTGGAACCTTTCCTACTAGACTAAAGTATGCTATAGTTAAACCCTTATTAAAGAAAAGAGATAAGGAAAATGTAGCCAAATACAGACCAATTTCTTTACTAACCGCATTCTCCAAGGTCTTTGAAAGAATTATATATGACAGACTATTAAAACATATTGAGACCAATAATATTTTAGCAGTTGAACAATTTGGTTTTAGAACCTCCTCATCAACAGAAAAGGCCTCATATAAACTGATGATATATTAAATGTGCTCAGTAACAGAATGATGGTTGGAGGCATCTTTTGCGACATACAGAAAGCTTTTGATTGCGTTAATCACAACATATTACTAACAAAATTAAAGTTTTATGGAATAACAGGAATAACTTACAAAATACTTAAATCTTATCTTAAAGGTAGATATCAAAGAGTGGTTTTAAATAATTATTCCTCTAGCTCATGCTCAAACTAGGGTGAAATAACACACAGTGTACATCAAGGATCAATACTTGGTCCATTACTTTTTCTACTTTATATTAAGGACCTACCCAAAAAACAAATGGCAATTCTAAAATTGTGTTATTTGCAGATGACACTAATATGATCATCACTAACCCTAATCCTCCAAATTTTGAAAAAAAGTGTTAATGAAATCATTCAGGATATAAATGAATGGTTTAATACTAACTTATTATCATTAAACCTGGATAAGATGCATTTCATATAATTTGTGATCAAGAACAATTCTTCTACTGATTTTGCATGAAAATAAGAAAATACCTAACGTTTACAACACAAAATTTCTTGGGTTGATGTTAGATAACACACTTTCCTGGAAAATTCATATAGATACCATTTTACCAAAATTAAGCGCAGCTAGCTTTGCATTGAGAGTAGTCAAACAATTTTTGTCCCAGGATTCACTAAAAATGGTATATTATTCATATTTTCATTCTATAATGACTTATGAATTAATATTCTGGGGGAATTTCCATCATAGTAATATTATTTTCAGACTACAAAAAAAGAATTATTAGAATCATTGTAGGGATAAGAGGTAGAGATTCATGTAGAGAACATTTCAAGAAGTTAAGAATACTACCATTACAATCTCAATATATGTTATCACTTTTGCTTTTTGTGATCGATAATGGGAATTATTTTAAGGTGAACTCTGAGGTATGCAACATTAATACCAGGGATAAATCGAATCTATTTCTCCCAATATCCAACTTGTCAGTATATCAGAAGGGAGCATATTATACTGGTATTAAGGTTTTCAGTTGTCTGCCTTCTCAAATGAAGGACCTGTCCCATAATAGAAATCAATTTAAACGTGCCTTGAAAAATTTCTTGTATTCTCATTCATTTTATACCTTGGATGAATATTTTAGCTATAGTAAGATTTAAAACACTTATTGTTTAGCTATTTTTTTTAATGTTTTTAAGCTTCATCTTCAGAATTGTTCACCTATTAATTAATTTTAAATAGTGACAAATTATAAAATTACATAACTAAAATGTATGTTCGAATTAGTAAATATATGTGTATCTTTTGACCATGGCTGATTTTACAGTGGCTGCGTTGCATTTAAACTTACCCTAGGCTGCTTGTATCTATTGTAATGTATTGTAATGCATACTGATGGAGTTGAATGGAATTGACATGCTCTATATCCTGTGGGCCACAGCCCCCTTCTGGATCGGACGAACAAAAATAAACTGAATTGAAAATATACAAATGAATCTTTACAGAAATACTCTGTGCAATGGTTTCATCAGGATCATTGCAACGGGCATGCGTTGGGGGACGGAGGGGGAACCAGTGACGTATTCCTGTGAAAACGGCAATTAAATCATGCATTTGCCAGAAAAGGCGGGACATTATTTATATGATCTGTGTTTCTTTAGAAGCTGAGTTCCGAGGGACTGTCCTTTAGTGGGTTTCGTACAAGTACGCAATATCGTCGGCAGGAAATAAGACTTCGGAGATGTTCACGTTACACACCAGCGCTGTATTCCTTGGCCTTAGGACTCGTTGCTTCTTAGGTAATCCAATAAACCTCCCACTTCATACAGTGTGCCATCATTATTTCGTGTTACAGGAGTATCGTCAACATTTTCAGTAGTTCAGATTAATTTCCTTTTACATATAATTTTAATGTGACGAACAGACATTTACTTTTAAAATGTAAAACAGTAAGTCAAAAGGATGTTGTTATCACCACGATTTTGCACAGTATATGGTGTCCGTGGACCGAACAGGCACAACCGCAAACAAACTATTCAATGACAGTGCACTGCACGTAAAATGTTTTGTGTGCGTGCACAATATTTTGTACATAAAATGAAATTCTTTATTTTATCTGTGAAGTGTCCGCGTATGTATAACGTGTGAAGGATGTCAACGTGTGAAAATAATCACGAATCATAATTTTATCGAAGAACATGTTCAGCAAGAAACTACATGCAGACGTGAAGAAGTCTACACTTAAGATACAAGATTCGAAGAAAGATTCTGCTACACGTTTAAAACACCTGAAGATAATTTTAGGTGAGACTTGAACCTAGCAATATTTATATGCACTTATATGGATTGATGTTAGGAAATTTATTAATTGTCGGTACCGTAGCAAGGTTTTATTCGGAGCATGTGACAGTGTTCGGAACTACGGAATATGATAGCCTGTTATTGCACAGAAAGTGTAACGTCAATTAGAAAAAGAATTCTGTTTGGGCCTGTTGGATTAAGTTCGCTTATGTATCGCACTGTCTCCTCTCGACTGTGTAAGTTACCCTGCACTTTGTTGGGTTCAAATCATTTTGTTTTCACTCTTTTTCGGTATTTGTTTCCACATTACAATTCGAAGGAATTTTCAATGGCCCATCTCACAGTTATGTATATTGTATTTCGCCCTCCATGACGTTTAAAATGGTTAATACACAAAATTTGATAAACTGTCGCTATAATATATGGAGAGGAGGTTATTAATTCTAAAGAACTGACGTTGATGTGTGAAATACCTACTGTATTATTTACTTCTTTGTTTGTGGTTTATTTAACGATGGTTGCAGTAGTTCAGACTCAGTAGTGTTGAATGGTATGTTGATAGTGAATAGTGTACTGGTAAGAACGTAGAAGGAAGTAATCATGGCATAATTTGAGAAACTATCGCAGCACTTGACTGGAGGGCCTGGGGAATGCCAACAGAAATCTTAGTCAAGATTTGAAGTGGACAGGGCCGAGTCTTGAACTCCAAACCTGGATGTGAATAGGAGTGCTATGTAGTCAATTGAAACATGTTAATATTCTTAATCATAATGCAATTTTATCTGATGGTACTCCTTTTTACCCCAGAAAAAATTATTGGTATATTAGTTTTTGTAATGTCTGTTATGTTTGACTTTGCATTTTTAGTTTCTTGTGGTTGATACGTATATTACTGTTAGGGTAAACCATCGCCAATCCTTTTTCTAGGGAATGGTGTTGTGATTCATGATTGTGTAACTGTTATAAATGGGAATTTTTCTTTTTGTATAAGGTTTTAAGAGATGGACCAATGCATTGAAAGCCACGGGCTTATGTCTGAAATCAGTACAAAGTGAGTTGTGTGAACTTGGGACCTGCTTCATCCTAAGTTTATGTGAATGTGAAGCATGATTTGTAGTTCATGATGATATGCCAGATTTCATGACAATGATGGTATCTTATATGCTGTGGGAAGTATGCTATTTAGAAACATGCATATTTTGTATTCTTGTGAGTATTTACAAGACATTTAGAGGTGCTGGTACTCTCACAATATGCTTGGAATCTATGACAGCCCAGTAACTGAATTTCTAACATAAATTTTGAAGAAGGGTGAACATTCACAGTGTTTTGGTCAATAGTTTCATTTTTCAACCTGTACCAGTGCTTTTAATTCATTTTTTAAGCTCTCTTGTGTGTGTGAGAGACAATTGGTCTGTTTGCAGTAAGCTGGCTTACTTTGTCTGTTGATGGATGAAGATTTTTCAAATGCTGGTTGGATGTTGGAGCAAAACTTAGTTTTCCACTCTACAAGAAGAATACAAACTGAAAGAATGGAATTTTCAGCAGTGCTGCTGTGAGAACCCTAGACCTCACATTTGATGTTTTGGCCTGTATTGGCACAAAATGTGTACTAAATTTCTTGAAAGTCATTTAACTTGCTCAAAAGGTGAGGAGGGATATCACACACACACACATACACAACACACACATATACAACACACACACTACTGATATCTTAGAAAGGCAAGTAGACTACAAAGTACCAACATTATGATTGCATAACCTTTAATCAGATTTTGTTAAAACTGCCTGGCTGTTAGGTGGATAGGTGGACATTACCTTCCCTGTCTGCATTCATTTAATTCACATAGTGTAAGGCACACAATGAAGAAGAGTGTTTAAATGTCTGTTGCTTGTGAAGGTAGCCTGTTTTGTATAATTGAAATACTTCATTCTGCTACATATTTGCCCAACAGCGGACATCTCTAGAGTACATTATTGGTTTTATTGTTGTTATTTTGATCACTGTAATCTTAATCATCATTATTGTCTTGTTTTTAGAAAATGTGGATGCAGAGGAAGCAAAATCTATCTTTGAGTCCAACTTCAGCCATATATATTATATCTTATATGACACTTTTGTGATTGCCGAGGCAAACTTGCGGCAAAGAGGTACTGTTAATCATTTCTCACATACAGTATACTGTCATATAGTAGTTTCATTGTTATGTGTCACATTGAGCAGTAAGCAGACCATACATACCTTAACAAAATGAAGGTTATACCTGAGCTTGCATTATGATCTTAAAATACAGATGAAACTCATTAACCATTCTTTATTATTGGATTGCAGTATTGGTAATCACAGGAGACGAGCAGTGGAATAGCAAATTTATTTTTTCCATTTTTATTTTGAACAGTTTTTGTAAATTCGGTAAATAATCAAGATTTGGAACATACTTGAAGAATAAAAGACCAGCTTGATATCACTTGCTATTTTGTTTCACTTTTTATGTGCTCAACATGTTTCGGACATTAATATATCCATCATCAGGAGCTTGCGACTATTCTGTTGAATTACCACATTGGTCGTATTGTTCTTGGTTCCATGTGTGTTGGAGATTCAGTGTGGTTGGGTTGGAGTGGTATCCGTGTT
>Ga0123352_10006417_pt1 | contig 17986 bp, 9 predicted proteins | sample TergutLab28metaG_FD_89700 | JGI IMG/M metagenome (GOLD analysis project Ga0123352, IMG submission 89700) | Labiotermes labralis P1 segment gut microbial communities from Petit-Saut dam, French Guiana - Lab288 P1 | ecosystem: Host-associated > Arthropoda: Insects > Digestive system > Gut ... | reverse complement strand
TGTGGTCTAGTGGTCAGAGTTTCTGGCTACAGATACAGAGGTCCCGGGTTCGATCCCCGGCGCTACCAGATTTTCTGAGTAGTGTTGGGTCTGGAACGGGGTCCACTCAGCCTCGTGAGGTCAATTGAGGGGCTATTTGAATGAAAAAAAGTAGCGGCTCCAGGTCTAGAAAACAGAGATTAACGGCTGTGGGGACCCGTTGCGCTGACCACGTGACATCCTTCTATCCGCAAAAGTTGGCACTAACTTCGCCGACCGGTGGCGGCGGCCGCTCTGTCGGTATAGTTCGCGTGCGGACTAAGGCCACGGAGTTTAGTTTTAGTTTTTAGTGTGTGTATGTGTGATTGTGATTTAACGTCATACCAAATTTAACACGCCTCATTGCCGTGTTTTATGAGTTACCTAGGTAAAAACGAAAGCTAAATAAAATTTTATTTTAATTCTACGAAGGTATTTCGTTAAGAAAAGTGTCTCTCCCCCCGGATTTGCCTTACATCCGCTCCCACGTCGTAGGTTCGCGTATCCGCCAGGCTGCCATTAACCGTTGTAGGAAACTGTGGAGTACGGCGTGCGGGTGGCCTTCTAGTGGAATATCGTTCGTAATGCACCAACAAGTTTAACATCGAAGAATTGTACGCTCTGCCCACACTGTATCTCTGTGTTTTGTATTTATCTGAGAAAAAACAGCGACTTGTGCCACTTACATCATAAACTGATTGGTTTTTATAACAGAGATGAAAAGTGTTTACTGCGCGGTACGAACTGGGTCTTTAAATAAAGCAGTCTGCGCTGCGGCTTTAAAGGGTTAAGGAAGGAGATTAGACTGAAAAGTACGAAGAAACATATGAGTGAATGAAGGAATTAAAAAAAGAAAAAGAAAAAAGCTGCAGTTTTCGTACAGTCCCTGCATTTCATCTGCTCGTTGCGTGGATGTCGAGGCTTCGCGTATACACGTTGCGCTAAAGAAGCATTCGAATTACGCACGTTTCGCATACCCACACGGCAACGCTATCACGATTTCACATTTTCTTGCTTCATCGTTGTGAAGACGGAGTATTCTCATCGCAGCAGTTTAGTCTTTGCTGCTGTTACATAGCCCACGTGCGTTATTTTGCTTTATTAAGAATTCTGTGATCTGAAGAAATTGATAACAGTGCGCCATTGTAGGATTACGTAAGATGTGTCAGGTAGGAGCTGTGTGGCGTGGTAAGGGGCCCGTATTTCGGGGACTCTGCTGTAGTGGTAGTAAGGAACAGGACCGGTGGTTGAGTTAGTGGGCAGAAGCCTGCGTACCCGAATTGAGCGTTACATGCAGTTTTGTTCCGGATGCTCAAGAGAATATAATGAGCTTTAATTATAGGATTGATTATGGTTCCAACTGTAGCAAGCATCTCCCGAATCGGAGTGGTTGCAGGGTTTTCCCGAATTTAATCTGCCCGCAGTTGTATAGTCCACCGTTTTCACTTTTGCAATGGTTTATTATTTATAAAGGGCCCACTTTGGGATCCATATATGAATACTTGACAAGACACTAGGATTTCATATTATTTAATGTGTATTTTTAGTTTAAGATTGGCGGAATTGGGCTGAAACCGAATTCGGATCGCATGCCGCCCCAATTAGACGACCAGAGTTTTTAGGATCCCGACGTTGCTCTGGTTCGCAAATTGCGCGGAAGGAAAGATGATGGCTAGCAAAATACGTATGTAGTAACTGGACTGACACTGTCAGCCTACTAATTGGGACCTAGTTCGTAAGTATGGTAGTTTAATTAGGATTCAGGCTGGTGGAAGGTAACCGATTCGGCTTTTTTCTTGTTATATCTTTTCTGCTTAATCATTCCACGCTCTTTCCATTATTGGTTTAGTGGGAAACCGTATCGTAAACCCATAAATCCTATAGAGCTGCCAGCCTTTTTTGTGAAGTTTTGCATAAGTTTGTAGGCTATATATCAGCTGCAAACTTTATTTAATTTTGATTCAGATGTGACTGTGATTATGTACGATGGATTGGGAACAGTTGTACGGAAATCGGTCATGGTCTGTTTCAAGGCAGTGTCTTGGCATTGATGTAATTGAATTAAAACGAGGAAAAACAGTAAGGATGGTTGGTGTCCTTGTGGAAAGTTAGATTTGTCCGTTCCGAATACAAGCCCTAGTCACATAGTCACCCGGAGAAAACAAAGAGAGCGAGCACGTTATATATGTGCGATACTACTTCGGCATTGTTACTTAAGGACACACGCGTCGGGTTTAATGTCTGTGTCCTTCCACACGTCCATATGTGTCTAAACCTTAAGTACATTGCCCCATCGACTCGCATGTATTGCATACTAAGCTGTATATCCACACATCTAGTTTTGTGTTGTGATTGTTGTCTCCTTTTTGTCATTAACTGTGAACAACTTGGCGAAAGAATTTAAAACTGCAGACACTTAATCTTCTTCTGCTCCATATTATACGTGTGCACTAATATGGTGTTTCCCAAACTTTTGTCGTGGAACAACCCCTAAAATGGTTTTGTATCCCGAGGAACTCCTACCAATGGAAACAGACAGCTACAGTACATTTACGAATATAACCTGATATTCAAATTGGCCTAAGCAAAACCAAGAGGCAGTGTGTAGCGCGCTGAAATTACTCCAGTATTACCAGTTTCCGTACAAAAAAAAATCCGCGATATTTGCAAAGGTGTGTGGAATTTTTCGCGATATTTCGACTCTATTTATTACACCATTTCTCGCGGAACCCCAAACGATGTTTTGCAGAACCCTGGTTCGGAAGCTCTGCACTAATGGGATGTGTGAAACAACCATTTGCGAAAGATTTACCCATCCTGTGGACTGGTGACGGTAAAATGGATCCATTTATCCCAGCTTCGTTATTCTTATAAGTGTTGTGAATACATTATACATCATGTCCGTGAACTTGTTGACGTTGACCCATTTTCTATGAAACTTGTTGCCAGTTTTTTATGAACTGTTCAACTAGTTCTATGTCAATTTGTGATACTAATTAGCCTGTTGAATCCCAAATTTATAGATTTTAAATATTTACCCTTCAAATGCCGTAGTGGAGGCCATTCGAACAATCTGAGTGGGAGCGACAGTAGCGGCACTGAATACACGTTCCTACAATTTTGTGTAACACAGAACATCGAAATAGCAGCTGATGTAGCTATTCGCCACGAGCTGGGAGGTCTGGAGTTCAAACAACGTTGGGCCGAAATTATCCGGACCAATTCAGAACGGCCCCGAGGCCCACCCAGCCAACTGTGCAATGGGTACCGGGTTTCTTTTCGCGGGGCCATAGCGGTCGGAGCGTGGCGTTGACCACCCATCCCCTTATAGAGACGAGGTTGGTTATGGGTAGAACTGAACCTCTGTCTGCCCCTCAGTGCCTGTTTGGTACTTTACGGGACAGCTTTTACCTTATGTCATCGAAATGTATATTGTAGTTATTTGGGAATGGGGGGATGTGAAACAATATGGCAGATTTGTGAATTCGGTCTTTAGCGTTTTGTTCTTGTGGCGACAAAGTTATTTTTTTAATTTGTGGTACGGATTATAAATATGATAGTGCTAAAGTTGGTGTTGTGTATGTTAAGGCATTGGGCCGGACGTTACGCACTGAAGTTGATTAAATAAATCGTATGGCCTAGTTAGTAATACATAGCATCTGTTGACTTCAAGGGCCAGTCAATGAAATAAACACGCCTTCCATATACTGTATAGATAAAGAATGTGAAAGGAAATGTGCTCCGTGTTTACCCTCACTAATGTATAGACCCACAACCAGAGGGACCTAGGCTTGTGTAGTATGTAGTGACTAGGCTACGGACTGGAGGCTGGAGCAAGATATTTTTCTGTACTGAAGAGCGTAAGACTAGCTTGTAGGACCAAACCAGCCTTGTTTCTGTTTAGTGGGTGCCGGGAGCTGTTTCCCCGGCGATACAGCGGCCGGGCCGTGAACCTGACCATTGTCCTGCATCAGATGCCGAGGTCAAGAATGCGTGGGACTATGCCTCCACTCCCCATGGGCCATCATGGTATGCACAGCTTTACCATTATCCACATTTAAAGACAGAAATAATAGCCTTAGCTGGAGGGAGACATTTTGCTGCCAATGAGAGCAAGTAGTCTCCGTTTGGCGATGTTGTCACCCGAAAATACTTGCCGCAGTCTCCGCTTTTGTTTAGAGTGGATGATTTCTGTAAGAGTGTAGAGGAGTGTCAAGTTCCACAGCAGCATTCATATTTGTACTTTTAAACTACAGTACTGCAAACCCTCGCCGTGCGCGGAGGTTACCTTCTAGAAAATCCGCGCGATAGGTGAAATCGCCATGCGTGGAGTTAATACTTTGTGGGAATAATGGGGTTAGGGGAACCAAACACACAAGAACGCTGATATTTTGTAAGTGATTAATAAACACGGAAACTGCTGTTGTTGTTGTTTACCGGAAAGACGTTTGTAATTCTGGCTGAAAGTTGTGACAGCGCTACGCAGAATGCATGGCGGTGGAGGAGACAGAAGTCTTAGTTAAGAAAGAAGTGATTTTCGATTGCTGTGTATCCTTATGCACCTCCTTTTGTGGTGCCCTGACAGCCTGCGTATTGTGTTTAAATCTCAGGTCAAGTATCAGGACGTGATCGACTAAGACATCCACAACCTGCAGGCACTGTTTCAGAACACTGATAGTACACTGACGCATCTTCACAACAGTGTCAGAATCTTCTTTATCTTCTGGTTCACTGAATGCTTCCAGCTGTTGAAGGTCTTCTTCAATTAACTTAGCAGTGTGATACGCGAGAACTTCCTGGATATCGGCCTCCTCACATCTGGGAATCTCTCTTCTATAACTTTAAGCATGAACACGAGGATGTTACTTATTACATTCCACTCTGTGGGGAGTTGCCGGAAGTCGTTAAGGTCTTCAGGCCAAAGCTTCTACCAGCAACCATTCAGCTCCGTGGACTGCAGCTCGCCCATGGACTGCTTTATATCTTCTAGCTGACCGTCAGTAATGTTGTACGATATCCAGCATTCACTGACAAGTAGCGTCTCCCCACTTCCATCAAGTGTGCCGCGGAAGGTGAGGCGAGTTTTGTCGGATGAATGATCCCCTGGTTGAGCGGCTACAGGAGTGATGTGGAGGTGTTGGACAGATACTCAACTTCGATTTTGGCATTGGCAAGACCAAGAATCTGCAGATTCCCTGGGTCATTATGAAGGACAGTTTTTAAGTCAGCCCTTATTCACATGGCCTTCTCCTTCACCACATCACCACAGACTGATTAGCATTTATGTGTCTGAAATTCAGTCACACTCACAAGATCCTTTCCGTCTTTTCCGACGAAGGGGTCACGACGACATGCACAAGAAATTTTCGCACTGGATGCAGCACTAACCTTGACCGCTTTCCGTAATAACTTCATTTTCTTTATGAAACGAATCGTTTATACCATAATGGCTTTCGGCCGCAGCATTGCTCATTTCCCCTAACAGAGACATCACTTTCCTATTTATCCCTAATATTTTCATCAACACGTTCATAACCCCTTACCAGACACCGTTAAAACAAGGACAGCAGTTATAAAATTGCGAAAAGTACAATCTAACTACATTCCTTATCGCGCGATTTCTGGGTAGCTGCTGAGTGAGTTCGGTGGGCAGGTCGGCCTCACAAGCGCGACCGCGAATGAGCGAGGGTCCTACACCGCGATGCTCGAGTTTTGCTATGACAGTTCTTCGCGAATAAGCGACACTGCAATGAGCGAACCCGCGAACGGGGAGGGTATGCTCGTAACGTCTACCTTTGACGAGGGAGTACTCTTTTCCTTGAAGACGCTGGTGTACGTTGGTATTGGTACCTCGCCTTTGAGGGACTGCGAAAACGAGAGGGCGTTGTATGTGCAGCATGGCCAACTTAATAAGGTAAAGAAAACCTCTCTGTTCAACTTAGCTTCACCACGACATGCACACATGATGAGGAGTGTAAGTGTAGCTCCACGAATTCTTAACCTGGGCACTAGATTAAGGTGAGTGGTCGCCTTCATGCGTCGGCCACCGCAACCCCAAAGGACGAGCGCCCGATACGCGTTGAATAAGAGCACGGCGGGCCCAGAGGCGTTCTTGACGCTGTCATGTTGATAAGCATGTATGAAATCTGAGGTTTTCTTGTTGTCGTATGTATGGGTTATGGCACCGTGCAGCCTGGCAGGTAGTGCAAACGTTTAGGAGGAACATGCTTAGGTTATCTGTCAGCAGATCAGACGTGATGCCGAAGCTGCTATATGGGTCGTTCGTTTGGAGCGCTGAATTGTTTCACGTTTGCAACGCGTGTAAGTGGTTAGATATTTAGTCCAAAATATCTTCACGTGGACGGATTAGTTATCTTTGATGAACACCATGGTGCAACAGGTTGATGCAAATAGAAGAGAGATGCATTTGCATATTTTTCTGTGGTATACTATAACAGTTCGCACTCTACCCAGAAGATGGCACATGCATACGTATCGGCTTGGAAGAAGAGACTATCATAGGACATGTTCAACCCACAATAGATTTACGAAGTTAGACTGCGGTATCACTCGTCGACAGAAAGGACGTAACGCGTGAACGCAATCCATTACTCTCGATCACCACGACGAAGAGGTTAAATATAATTTTACGAATTTTTCCAAAAGATAGCTCTAATCGTAAACATATAGGAACTGACTTTATTGATTTTAAAGTTATTTATTCCATGCATTTTGAATCACTGTTTTTATTCAAATACCAACTAAATGCACGTACAATATCTGATTCAACAACCGCTCTACTCCGACATTTTTTGACATAGCCATGCCATCGTAAGGGACTACATGCCAAGTTTGAAACCATAGATAGTAACCTGCATTACTTCTGTGAATTTCACACCAATTAATAAATTCTGCTGCTAACACCTTTTGTATGGAGATAATATTTTAATTTTTTAATTTCATACATCAGTTGTATTATAACACATTTAAATGTAAAATATTTAAAATCTACAATATGATTAAATGTAATACACTGAATTGTGGCAGTACGTATTTCAACATCTATTGGAGTTCTCGATCCAAGAATATTTACATCCAAGTTTAACTAAATTTTGATCTGTTTACTGGACACAGTGCAAACTGGGTCGAGGACTACAATATACAGTATATATTGCCACAACTCATTGTTCTGTACCTAAGTGTATTTTAGATTTTAAATATTTTACATTTAAATGTGGTATAATAGATGTATAATTCCATGTGTTAGAAAATTCACATATTTTATCTACATACATGGTTTTAGCAGCACCATGTACCGATGGTTGTGAAATTCATAGTTGTAATCCGCTTTACTGTCAACGCTTTTAAACTTGGCATGTTCTACCTGGTGATGGCGTGGCTATGACAAAACATGTCGGAGTAAAGTGTCTGTTGTACCACGTATTGTATGTGTATTTAGCTGGCACTTAAATGAAAACAGTGACTTCATTGAGTGTGGTAGAAGTTTGAGTGGGTAATGTCGGAATGACACTTTTTCAGATGTACGCAAATCTTGGCTGGGTTACCAGTTGCCGGTTTTATTAGTTCTGAGCTCTTATCCTGATGAATGTAGGGATTAGTACCTTGAAGTAGGCCGCGGCTGTCTTCCATTTCTGTTCCACCTATCTACCCGTTACTTTACACGCCATTTAATATGAAATTCACCACAAAGAGCGGGATCCGTCTTGAGATGTTATCAGTCCCCTGCTTGGTCGTGATTTCCCATAATTCGTACAACAACGAAACCTGAAGAATCATTTCATTTTTCACACACACAAAAAAAAAACCAACACTGAACCTTATCCTGAATCAGTTTCCGTCCAGTGTTCACTTCATAACATATTTCTTTAACAACCAGTCTAATATTAGCCTGCCTCATACGCGTAGATCTACCCAGTGGCACCCTGCTTTCACATTTTACAACTAAAATTCGGTGTGCATTTGTCATTAGAATACGTTCTGCTTGCCATCCTCATCGCACGTGATTTATTTCGTTAAGTGAGTGTCTTGTGAAGATTATTATTGTTCGTTTGCAGATCTGTCTTTCTGCACCCTGATGCTACGTCCTTTCTCTGTCTGTCTGTCTGCAGTTAAGTATGGGTGTTCCTCGGTGTACGAACATTTCATTCGCGAGGATTCGCTTTTCCGTACAACAATAATTTGTACCATTTTTCAACAACGAACAAGTTTTCACGCTTACCAGGAAAATGGTTTAAGTACAAAATACCCGAAAGGAAGAAAACGTTCTTTCTGGCGTTGTCTGTTATTACAAGATTGTTTTTATGTTACTGTTTTTACTGTTTTTCGTTTTTTCTTACTAAAAATGGTACGAAAAATGACGAAATATGTAGACAATAGCTTGGGTGGAAAAGTATCTGTACATCGCTGGGTATTGTGCAGTACTGTACAACGATAATTACGTGAATACTAATTGTTGATGACAGATCCAGTTACTATGGTCAGGTTGTTTCGAGTTGAGTGATTATATTGTATTGTACTTAGGGAAAAAGTTGCTGTTATTTTTGTGTTTCAGGAACGAGTTGTAATTTTTACCATTTAAATTAATAGAAATAAGGTTTTCGATTTACGAATGTTTAACGATTAGTTTTCTGGGCATCATTTTACTTCGCAAACGGAAGGGTAGCTGTAGTTCGATAAATCAGTTCACCGATGTCGGATGGCAGATTGCAGTGACGTAATTCGAATTATAGTTTCTGTGCGCGTCAGTGTTCTGGAATTCGAGACTACGTAACAGTATTTTTTGCTTGTTTTTGACGCTGAAGGAGTGTCGCGTCAGCAACGAACTTGAAAATGTTATTAGTGACGTAACTGTCGCCTGTCGCAGTGTGTGTTTATGTATCCGTGCAGAGTACGGTGTCCCGCAGAGGTGTAGAGCGTAATGAACAGACGCATCATCCGTCAATTACGTTAATTTTGTGTACCTCACCCAGCTGTACGCAGAAAGTATGCAATGCCCATGTGTCGCCTAACTCGCCAAATGAGCGGTTCATTTCGTGTTATCCTTGTTAACTCCAAGCCTTTTTCATCCTCCCTTCACCAATGAACACTTTTCTGTACACGCAGTTTAATAAAAGAGGAAGACCAAGTTTTAATGCGCGAAAAGATGCTTGCATACCTGCCCGTTCCGATAAAGGTCTTACTTACTTACTTAGCTTTTAAATGTGGTGCCAGACTGTAGAAGTGTGTTTCGTGACAACATTAGTTGATCAGCCGATTGCACAAGACGTATCTTGTACCAGGAGACATTAAAAGGAGCCGTTTTATTATGTTTAATCCGGGGTGGCGTAAATGCAGTGAAAGCTGGAATATTGCGGCAGTTTTACGATTTATTTTGCAATTTGGCGCTGTGAACGGGGATAGTTCAAGTTTTCCCTTCTTTTCCCCCACGTTCCGACTAGATCATAGTTCTGATCAGCCTTGTTCCGCAAAGTTCCCCGCGGTAAACAGTTGGAGTGTGAAACTGATTATTTAGTGCTGAGGTCAAGAATACGTGGAGCGTTACCTCCCCCCCTCTCTCTAAACCCCACTATAGCCACCTTCTTCCATATTGTGCCAATTACAGTTTTTTTTGTAACCATATGTGTTACAGCTATCACGAAAACGCAGAATATCGTGGTTGAGTAGAGAGCGCTTCTGGTGCTTCTGCTTCATATTCGGGCAACTCCGGGTACAAATCTCAGTGTGAAGACCGGCTGTTGTGATGGAGTATTTTCTGGAGTCTTTCATTTCCTGGCAAAAGCCAGGACAGTACGTCCAGTAAGACAAAAACCACATCTTTTCTCAGTCTTTGGAGTTCATTTTTCACTATCATTCTTCTATTCAGTTTTGTGTATTGTGAGCGAGAGGTGTACAAATCCAGGGCGCCATATCGCCGTGGCGGCTAAATTCTGTACGGTGACGCCAAGTATTTGTGGATCCTCAGTATTGAACTTGCTTTATAATGTCACCCTTCTGACACATAGAATTTCCGGGTAGCTCCTAGTTATCTGGAAAGCTTGTAGAAAAATTAGTAAATTGCCACAAAACCTTGTCATTCTTCCTCATTCTTTTATGCTGTTCAAATGGAAACATGTGATTTTTGTTTTGGATTATACCGAGTCACTTCATCCGAAGTTCAACAGTGACACGTTGTTATACAGGGTGCTTCAAAAAGAACTGAACATTTTCAAAAGTTTATTACTCAGTAATTAAGTATAATATGGACATGCAGTCTAAACCAATATGTAAAGGAAGATTTTTGTTACAGCCTGGTGGTTTGTTCTGTCGTGCACGGAATGATTTTGCACTGCAGTCGCTGAACCAAGTTCAGCAAATTCCAACACACAGAATGATTTCTTATGCAGAGTCGCCGTGATGAACTCTGGTGCCCTCTGATGGCGGAAATGCGTACAACTTTCAAGCGCCAATGTCTGGAAAAAATTAAGAGCAGCTCTACATTTTTGGTGCATTCTGGATGTTCATATGGTACTCAGTTACTGAGTAATAAATTTTTGAAAGTGTTAAATTCTTTTTGAATATCCTTGTAATAAAGCCGTTACGTGGCGACGCTCTTTAATGAACGTGAATTAGAGTTGCACTATTGATGGTCCAGAAAGCTGGTAATGTATAACTCACCTTGTGTGTTTTTATTTGCCATTGGCTGAGTCGTGAATATATGATTTTACATTGTGTTTCCAATTTAATTTAGGCTTTTAAGTTATGTGAATGGCGTTCATTTGTGGTGGATTACCGTGCCTCCAGCTCTACCTTCCTTTTGGGCGGGCGGACTGAAGTGTGTTGCTTGGAGGTTAGCGGGGTTGCAGGTGCAATGGAGGGAAGGCTGCTTCAGCCAGCAGCAAGAAACCGGCGGCTGCACTATCCACCCCTCCTTTCAAACGGCCATCTGGATAAGTTTCTTGTTGTTGGCTAAAGTTGCATTCCCTCCGTGCGTCATTCCCTGATCCTCATTCTTCTTCTTCTTCTCTTTTCCTCCTCCTCCTCTTGGCGCTACAACTCTGAGTTTTGACCTGCTGAGCAGTTCTTTTCCATGCTTCTTTATCCATAGCCATCTTACTCCAATTCTGAGTCTTCATTTTTCCCACATCTGCTCTGACATGATCCTCCCATCTTAATCTCGGTCTACCAAACTTTCGTACTGCATTCGGTTTCCTCTCTGTTATTATTTTCACCGCCCTTTCTTTATACGTTCTTAAAATTTGCCCAATCCATCCTACTCTAGGTGCTTTTATATCTGCATATTTGATTAGCAAATCTATTTCCTCATTAGTTCTTGTTCTCAGACTCAAATCCTGATTTTGTATCCTCCGTGCGTGCACCTTCTATCCCGCTAATCTCCAAGCAGTACACTGGCAGTGCGTCCGTACCCTCCGTATTCATGTTAAATCTTTGAAACTACTGAAGGTCTTCGGTGAACTTTATTATTGCAGGTCTACACAATGTATTGTCGGTCTAATTTAACTATGTTTTGAATCGGTCTGATATCATTTACATGAAGGTCAAGTTGAACTTGACAATTTTCCTCAAAACCGGATAATCTACGGTATGTACTCTTTCAAGAGAGAAGCTGTTAAACCTCTGTCATGCATATTCCTTTGTGAACGTCCAGAATAATTTTAATGTATTTTGACTGAAAATTGTAATACCGTTTTGGTAATAGTACAACACGACGCTACAGTACTTATGTCCGAGGATTTAACATTTGCTCAGCTAGGCACGTTTCTCGTCTTTGATGGAAACGGAAGGATCGTTTATTGTATTCACAAGGTAGCGCCACTGGATGGCAAGACTACAGGTGTAACCAAGAATGGGAATTAATGAAGTAAGAAAGGGTGTGCACACGCTCCGATATGTGTCGGGTGCAGGTGTGTACATTGTACTGTAGAGCGTCTAATGTACTCGTTGCATTGAAACCGAGAAATGAAAATTGCCGTTCGTTGTTCGATCGTTTCCGGAGGATGGGAGGAGAGAAGTGAGATGAATTTTAGTCGCTCTGGTGTCTTTCATCTCTGTATTTCAGATCGAGATTATAACTCGGTACCTTCAGATTTACAAGCGTGGCGTGTTCCTGCTTTGTAATTATGGTCAGTTCTAATCATCGATATTAGTGTGAGACGGTAGCTTCAAGATAGCGTAGCAAGGTTTGAAATTAAGTGTTTGCATAATGTGGAGTGGAAGCAGAATTTCAATTTGGAAGTGTATTTTTTTTTTTGGCATAGCTACGTCAGTGTGTCGGACATTGTTTCTGTACTTGCCGACACGATTCGATATGTGGACCGTCGGTTCGTGAAGCAGACATGTCGGCCGCTTGATGTCGCTCGGCATTGTGGCAAATTTAATATTCCTGGAACAGGTTGGGGCGTTGTATTAAGTCTGATGCCCGAGTCACGATAGAATGACAAGACAGTGTCACGAATGCCAGTGGGTAGCCGCTTGAAGGCCATATGTAGCGGTCAAGCCTTTCACCACTTCTGGTTCATACGCCCAGGGAGAACACACCGGCAGCATTCAGAGGACGGGCATCGAAGTGATTTCGCCACCAGGAAACAAATTTTGGTAAAACGGAAAAGTTAAACCCAAAACAGTGTGTGCGACGGCTAAAATTTCAAACAAGAGCGGAAAGAAATATTTAAAGTTGGATCATATATATTTTCCAGAAAATTTCTTTGTTATTTTTTATCCTTGTTCATGGTGTATATTTATTACGGATGCAAGTAGCTCTGTATTGTTGCAGATCTGATCATGTTACATATAGTCATGTATTGTTGCACAGCTTATATTACGTATATGCCTATATTGTTGCAGAGCTCATCCTGTTAAGTATAGGCTTGTATTGTTGCAGAGCTCATCATGTTGCATATAGGCCTGTATTGTTGCAGAGCTTATCTTGTTACATATTGGCCTTATTGTTGCAGAGCTTATCAAGTTACGTATAGGCCTGTATTGTTGCAGAGCTCATTATGCTACATATAGGCCTGTATTGTTTGTAAAGCAGATCGTATGTAAGGCAGGGTACGACAAATACCGGGCGGCATGTCGCAGAGAATTTCGGATGTATTGGTTGTACATTACTTTCTTTTTTTTGTTTGGCAATCGTGCTGCGGTAGGCATTTCGTTTTTAAACATTTCGCTCATCGCAACGAACGAATAGTCTATCAACCAACGTCAGTAAGCGTCTTTACGCCTAGGCATATTTGCCGCGACTGGCGCGGAAGACGGAGCGAAAGTGAAAAGGAACATGACAATGTAGCACAACGTTACATTATCATGTGTTCGCATAACCATTGTTGCCATGGAAAGGCAACAATGCGTTCCCTTTTTATTATTGTTTGCGCAGATTAGCTATCAGCAATATAAAGTTGTTTAGTGTTGCCGTGGAAATGCAACGTTGGGTTCCCTTTGCACTGTTGTCGATCTACCAAATATTTCATCCTGCTGATGAGAACAATAAATATTCAATATTACGAATGTCTGCATTCTTGCCTTAGTTATTCGACATGAAAATTTCATGCTTCCTGCGCCTTTAAATTCTTGAGCTAAAAAAAAAAGTCAGTGAATGATTCATAATTTCAGTTCGGGATGGCGCTTGTGATCATTGTCTTCGGGCTCTACAACACCTAACTACGCCACTGCGCGGATGTTTCTTAATTTTATCCCTGCCAGCGAAGCATCAATCTTCGGTTATTCCCTAAGTCAGCGGTATTCAAACTCTTAAGATCCGTGGAACCTGACTGATTAAATCTGAATTTTCGCCAACTCCATAACTGGGGCACTTTTCCCACAAGTTGCGGTAAATGTTGGAGTTGCATTCTTAGCCGATTTTTTTTTTTTTTAGTCATTAGTTTGCAACGAATTTGCTTTGCAAATTGTATAGACAGTGATACAACTAACACCCTATGCATATTGTTTAAAGCCACCTGTAGGCTCATACAACTCAATGACTGACAAGTGTGGGGCAAGGGTTTGAAGCCATCTGCACTTTCGTAAACTTACAGAAAGGTTTGCTTTCAAAACTGTGTCACAGCAAGAACCGAGCGTGGGCTCCAGAAACAAGGTTTGACCCCCAACTGTGAGTTGCTACTAATGTAATTAACAGTCACGCTTGACGTAATCTCGTAATGTACGGTGACAAGTACCCATATATTACCATACGGTGCAAAGTTATCGGCTTGGCACCAGAAAGCCTCGAACCCAAGCTTTTGAGACACGGACCAGTGAGACAGTTTCGTCTTTCTCATCCCTGAGGATTCTTGCCGCACTTCGGTTGTTCCAGAATTTACGGGAACCAATAAGAAATATTCATACTCTTGTGAAATTGGTGCGGTATTCTTACAGTAATATGAATGTAAGTTCTGGGCTGACGGTCCTAAAGACTAGTCGCATCTAGAGATGACGATTGTTGGTTGCTTAACATGTAGAGTAAATGCAGTTTATCGATATATCTCGATTACAAACCTCAGGCCAGTTGTGTTTTAATAGATTGAACTTGAAGTTACGATTTCATATTTAGCAGGTTGCACAAAGTAAAATGGCGTTAGCGGTTTGCTCAGGAGAAAATAGTTCTTTCTTTCTTAGTCTGAACTTTCCTACCTGCTCGTTGTAGATGTAGGGGATTGCGGTTGCACCAGATCACACTCAGTGACACAAATACACATTCGGTAGGACGTCTGTGGACGAGGGATCGGCCCGTCGCAGGAACCTCTACCTGACAGCACACAACACAAGAGACAGACATCCATGCCTCTGGTGGGATTCGAAACCGCCATCCCAGTAAGCGAGTGGCCGCAGGCTTATGCCTTAGACCGCGCGGTCACAGGATCGGCAGAATAAAATCAAACTTCTTAATTATATAATTTGAGCCCAGAATTAAAGCGACAAATAAATGCCGCATATGTAAAACACCATCTCTGTTGACGGCCACTAGCCGAATTCAAGTGATAATTTACCAACTTTGCATATAATCCCATTAAGTGCTTAAAGTTATGCATGTGTTGAAACTCTCGAAGTTAATAAGTGTACTGTCGTGTTTTTGGAAGAGAACTTACCGATGAGAACTATCTCGTGGCCAGGGCAACCTAAAAGAAGGGGCGAAAGGCGTGTGCTGTAGCTGCAGTTGCTAATCAGGCGCAGTCTGAGTGCCGCAGACATCTTTCACAGCCTCTGGTCGTTGACGCAGGACGTGGTATGGTATCAACACTAAGAGGACTGATTAGCTGACATCGCATACCAGAGATGCACAGATCCCGAGCGACTACGTGTTGTATGGTGGGGCCTAATATTTATGGGTCCTTGCACCTACATGTTTGAGGTGGCTGGCAGGTGGATGTTCAGGAAATTTGTGGACACCTGGCGTAACTGCAGTGCCGATCATCGTCTCTCTTTTTTGGCCATTTTTTAATTCGCCGGCGCAAGTGTTTGTGCTTAGATGTGAATGACTCTAATTCCGATGCAGAAGGCTGAGCGGAAGGTGTAAGGCACTTTACACTTCAGTCATTTTCAGTTTTGGTTTCTTCACCTTGGATTTCATTGTGATCGATGGCAATGTCAGTGTGATTTCCATTGGGAAGACGCTGGACTTATGACAACTTTTTAGCTGTGAGTTAGAAACAGGCTTATTGGTTAGCCGGGATTGTACAAGAGCATCTTGAGGAATTAACATCACTATTGGAAGGGCAGATTCCAATTTTTAAAGGCATTCTGTTTTATTTTTTTCAATAGAGAAGCTGTGTATGAACGCTAGGCTTAAAGTGAGGTTAAAATTGGTTGTGTTTGGTTTCTCCTTAATATTTTCCTTCATGTTAGCATTCAGCATTTGTGACCAGTGGTGTTTCAGTATTTGGTAAATGCCTATATGTAATGGTTGCATCTAGTGTGTTGTGTGAACAGAAAATGAAAACGGGAACACATCATTTGCTCTGAGGCTTGGAAACTGGAAGTTTTTTGTTTCGTACCATTTAGATGCTCCACAATATTTATTTGTACTATTTGAGGCACATCAATCCTTCTTTCGACATCCTTGCATCTGTAAGAAAAATAAATGAAGGTAATATTACGATGCGGACAAAATTATAACTTGGCGGCACGAAGATGTAGTAAATATTATGTGAAATAATCTTATTTCAGAAAGTAGTTATTGATATGTTGCACAGATACCTTCTTATGACACAAAACTGTGCTTGCACGAAAACCGTTTCTGTTGTGGCAACAGAACTGAGCAGCGGCTTCCAGTCCGTTAGCAATCACGGAAGACGAGTATATAAAGAAAACAGTTTTATTACACAGTAGATAGGATATATAAAACATTCGCTCATCTTTTGAGTATTTTCCCCATGATGATTTCAACAACACCGACAATGTTAAGACTGCACAAAACTAGGGGAAACGGTACTGCAGAGAACAAAGCATTTTATAAATCCATACTACCATAGTTGTGGTTTCATGACTGATATTTACCTCACTAGTAGTCTTTTCTACACACAACGGGGATGACACACCTCAGAAAGCATTTGTGTCTTACAACGATACTCTGCATGATGCGATCAGCAGCAAAGTACAGAACTGTCGGGGGAAATTTTAACCATTTTCTGCGTTAGGCAAGGTCTCAAAAACTACCACTCTCTTGCCTGTATCACGAAAGTAACTTTCGTCTCGTTTCTCTTCATTGTGTTTAACAGTTTCTCCTTATTTGCACGTTATGTTTGTCTCGCCGTGACTACAGTACTCTCATTAGCGCCGTAACATTCGCCATTCCCTGTAAATACAGTTAGTTTGGAGTTTTTGGTCCACGACATTTGTCGTCCATCTCGAGTTTCATTTCCTGCGATAAAGCGTAGGTATTCATCCAATGTCAACAAGCGAGTTGAATTGGTCCGTACTTTCACTTCCCTCTTGGACCGCGTTTAAGATATGAAGGCCGAATTCTGTGGGGGTTTACATACCTGTAATCATGACCACCTTGATACTTATCACACCTATACAGACGTTTATAGCTATGCTACCGTGACGTAATCGTTGGTGGCCGGTTTCTCCTACCCGTTTTATGGTACCTGCAACAGTTGGACTAATGCACATTCCTGCCATGCAGGTTCTGCCTATTGTAGGTATAATGGGAAGTGGCTACGTATTTTAATCGATATCACGTTCTTAATATCGGTGCTTTAGAACCAGAGTCATGCATATCCAGCTTCTAGCAATATTGCCAAGCACAGGCTGGAATAGGTCTGCCTGTTCATAGTCTCGACTGGGGGTTGCTTTCTCTGTTGGTGTCAAAATGTATAGCAGCGAAAACTGTACAGTGGACGTAAGAAACCAAGTTTACGGTGGGAATTATGCAGTTGTATTATCAGTGGTCGTGTTTGTGACTCAGGCGCCGTGTTAAGGAATTCAGTTTTTCTTATATAACCAGAGAAAACTGTGAATGAGAATTAGAAGTGCAACCAGAATCTCTGTCGCAACACTGGCGGTCCGCTGTAAACAGCCCCGGTTACCGTACGCCTTGATGCAGGGTACGGTGTAAATTTAATATTACACTTAAATTACACGGCGTTGAACGGTACAATGAATATGAATGATGGGTTGGAAGGAATGTGGGAGGGAACATTTGTGGCCTCTCTAATTAAGGCATTTTACCACCATTTACCTTGAGTGATTAAGAACAACCGCGATAATTTCAAGCTTTAGGTTTCTGTGACCGTGCATCGTGATCGAATTGTGAAGTGAGATAGAAAACCAACAAGATGCAACAGTTAGATGTTTATTATCAATACTTTCTCAACATGTTTCCTCGCACCCTACAACGCAGCGCCCCACAAACGCTACCAACCACATCCAGCAGAACAGCGCAGCACACCACGTGCAGTAACACACGTCTTGGTCTCCTGAAGATGGGCATAATGATGCCCGAAACATGTTG
>Ga0123352_10006416_pt1 | contig 17990 bp, 12 predicted proteins | sample TergutLab28metaG_FD_89700 | JGI IMG/M metagenome (GOLD analysis project Ga0123352, IMG submission 89700) | Labiotermes labralis P1 segment gut microbial communities from Petit-Saut dam, French Guiana - Lab288 P1 | ecosystem: Host-associated > Arthropoda: Insects > Digestive system > Gut ... | reverse complement strand
TCATCTCTTCTAGTTCTCGATTCGTCCGACTTTTCCATTCCCCGTTTTCATATTTAGGACCATATATTCTTCTAAATATTTTCCTTTCAAAAATTAGTAGAGCTTGTTCTTCTTTCTTCGTCAACGTCCATGCTTCCGCTCCATACGACACTACCGGTCTTATTAGTGTCTTATATAATATAATTTCAGTAGCTCTTTATCCCCAAAACTAAATACATAAATGTAGTTGTGGACAAGTCCCGAGATATAGAACACTCAAGCACGTGGTACACACAGACACTATTGACTACAGAGTTAATGCGGAAATTGACTGGAACGTATAAAGTTGTCCCTGTCAACGCCATAAAGGCATGCGAGAAGAGCAGAGGCACACCTCCACCTATCCTTAAACTCCGCGCTAGATGGAGGCGAGTGGTCAATATCACGTCCCGGCCGCTTAACCCCCCCCCCCCCAACAAAAAACTTGGGGCCCACTGAATAAAGGCGGGGGGGGCCCCCAGCCGGGGGGGACAATTGGGAAAAAACAACCTTCCTGCCCCTTCCCTTTAACCCCCCCCGTGAAGGGGGGGAGTGGTGAAAAGCGCGCCCCGGGCCCTTAACCCCCCCCCCCCCAACAAGAAACTTGGTGCCCACTGAATGAAGGCTGGGTGGGCCTCAAGCCGGGGTGGACAATTTGGAGAAGACAAGTCTCTTGCCCCTTTCGTGATTCGAACCCCGGACCGTCCAGCATGTAGCCTAGCCTCTACACCCACTACACTATCTTGGCTAGCGAATGAACACACCGAGAAAATTAAGCGCAAATTCGATATGTTTACAGATAAACTCAAGGTAACCTCTCAGTCTGCACATGGTGTTCCTTCGGAAGTTGTGTGCATTCAAATTTTTCTTCAGGCCCGTTCTGAATAAGGACGACCTGCAGCCCCCAGGAAAGTAAACGGTTTTGGACGCTGTACATAAGACAAGATTATTGCCTAAATGTCGAAGATCCCACCCAAGTTTCTTCACACGTCTAAATATGACATCTGACTTCTTATTTGAGGAAGAACTAGATAATATTGTGTAATAATTCGAAATCAATCGAACTCGTGCTCTGCGACACGTTTTAATTCTTACCGTTCCCATTTCTTCGCTTCCTGCTGGTTTCATAGACTGCCACGGATGAAGAAAGACGGGTGCACAAGGTAGGGATTATAAAAATGCTCACGTTTTATCACAGGGACCGTGTGCAACTAAGAGAAATTAATTACAATAAACCGGTAGCTTTGGAGAACGAATCTTCGACTTCACCCTACGGAAACTTCCACATTTCTTCCTGAAGCTGCAACCGTATCCGAGCCATTGCCACTGCTATTGCAGTCTTAAAAATCCCAATTTTTAACATCTACATGGCTATCTGCCCTAAGCTGAAGGTCTCTTTGATTTTGCAATCATGCCAATGTACTGACATTTGTTCGTGTACGAACACACACTTTACACCAATTTATTAATCAAATATGTTGTCGGTAACACTGAGACGTTGGTGACAATCGAGTGCCCTCCTTGGCGACTACCTGAAATAAACACCTTGGTTATTTCAGACGCTCGAGCCTACCTTGGCGTTGCCCAGAAATGGCACCATTTTGCCTCAGCAGTGAGAACTAATATTCCAAAGCGACGGCGTAAGACGTGTGGAACACTGGATTCAGATCATCAGGGCATCTACCATCATATGATAACAGAGATAAAAACAGTGCACTCATGGTTCGTAGGGTATTCAAACCTTCCACCCCGCAGTCTCGGATGACCCACGGCCGCACGGCCACCCAGACAAGAAAAAGAAAAGTCGAGACTGATTTATCGGACAACTCATGCATGAGTGTCATACAGCGGCAGCGGATGAATGGGAACCCCAACTCTGACGTCAGGTGCTATTTTGTTGCTCTTGGCGACCTTTCTATTGATCTTCTAGGTCATTAGCCGCCTTCATATCGTGTGCGCGCTACCTCAGTCAGCTACGAAGTGTTACGCTCATTCACTCTCAAGTTATAGTAGGTTAGGAGGTTCCAAGGTGTCTTACACGTACGGGTACTAAATCTGACCTTGAAGTACTTGGAACATGCGTGATTCGAGGTTCTCATAGGGGCGATGATGAAGTTACCGGCGTTACCGACGGCGTAACATGGGAGAAGAAATGAATCTACTTGTAACATGATGAACAGGATGCTTTTTGCAATCAATGTATTGTCTAACATATGCAACCCGCGATACATCATTTATGACATACATCAACTCCTACCTGTTTCTGCACCGAGGTGCCAACCGCAGGACGGTTTTTGTCACTGAAATCTCCAGAAACTGTTTCTGTAGGAACCACTTTTACTCTACATCCTCCCCTCTGTGTCGGGAGCCGGAATATCATAGCGGACAGAGTGACTAAACTAAGGACTGGACAGTCCGGGGCTCCAACCCAGAAACGAACAGACTTCTCTCTTCTCTAAAACGTCCAGACCGGCTTTGAGGTCGATGCAAACTCATATTCAATGGGCAGCGGGAGTTTCTTCCTCGGGCAAGGCGGCCGGAGTGTGGATTTGACCACTCACCTCCATCAAGCGAAAGAAGTTAACAATGAATGTAGCTATGCCCCCATTGTTCCTTTACTTAACAATAAGAATACGATCCAAAAGTTCAACCCAATTTAAAGCCTCAAGACTCTCATGTCCCATGCAGGCACTTGCAAGTGGCCGCTTTCCATGTTTCACCACCATCATTCGTAAGCCGTTTCCAAACGCGAGCAAACTATCTACCAATAAGAGTACCTCGAGAAGTATAAATCACCGAAAGTCATTGGGAGGTTCCCCATTTAATATTCATGGTTACACTGAATATTTAATGACACACACGAAACGACGTATCATTATTTTAATTGCAGGATACGGAAACAACGCACCAAAAAAAAAGCGATACACAAATGCGCAAGAAGTGTCTTTTTTTCGGATACGAAAAAGGGAATGAAGCAAAACGTGACGAAGTAGGTGAAGGAAAAACACGGAACGAGAAAATGGCTGAAAACGGAAAGTGAAAAACAATGACAAAAGCATAGGCAAAACCGAAAAATGAGATTGGCAAAACCGACGTTCGGGTCAGTAAAATTCCGCCTCCTTTGTAGAACCTTCCCCCTCAAGTATCTCGACAGAAAGGAAATGCTCATCTCTGACGCCACAAAAACACACGCAGTAAAGCAGATACAATAAGCGGTTAGCTGGCGAGAGACAGATTTAGCAAAACCCCCAACCAACTCCCAGCGACACCAGGAGTAATCACGAGCCATCATCACCAAGGAAACAGATCGGGGATTGGACGGCCGGTAGAATATTATCATCTACAACGGCTGTGGTTACAGCTGGCCACTTTCACTAGTTTATTAGTAATACCCAGTTCTGGAAAGTGCATGCTTTTACTCAACGACAGCCCTAACCCTGTTACCGCTACAGACGGTAAGAAATTTACCAAGCTGTGCCGTAAAAATTACATAAACATTACAAAAGATATCTCTGGATCCAAGACAGGAATCAAAAGCGTTGAAATCCTAATATGTTTATCTCTTAACACACATACGCGCGTGCACACACAAGGTAAAGTTGTGCACACCATTAGGGCATAAAGGGGAGCGGCGGTATAACACCACTCATTCTTAACCTCAACACTAGATGGGGATGAGAGGTCAGCTGCACGCGCCAACCATTTTGCCTCGGGAGAAGAGGCTCAAGTAGCCACTTAACAGGTGGAAGGATGGGACAGACAGTCGATCTGCACGCTTGACAGAAGTAATAAACATCTTACCTCTACTGGGTATCGAGCCACAATTCCAGGAATTTCAGCCCATAGCCTAGTCACTATACAGACTACACTACTGTTCGTACACGTATAACAAAAAAACTAACATTGAAATACCGATAACAGAGGTGGCTGAGGTTCGACACCACTCAAGGGACTGGTGTGGTACAGGTGTTGCGGCCAACCTGTACCAAAGCACACCTACCACTTGTCATAATACAGATTTCGAAATACTCTACACGACAAAGAAAGGACCTAATCAGACTGCTGTGAGAATACTGAAACTGCTTCAATGGTGACGTCAGTTCCCTCATTCAAGAAATCCTACCGCTGGTCTATAACGGCATTCACAAATAATCTGCAACATAGGCACAAATCGCGTCTAACTATAGACCTCTGGAAAGAGAAAAAGCACTAGTAAAAGAAAGTGGTGATCGTGGTGGTGAAGACGGAGAAGAGAAAGCAGACGACTTCACTTAACCAACAGTAATCATACAACGAAGCCAACTGTAAGGAAACGAAGCACAAATTATTTCCGTAAGATATGAGGTTCTCGCGGCGGTGAATATAAAGACGTTTGCTATGATGCGAAGACACTTAGTCTGTTCGAGGTACACCAACGGTTCCGAGGCACCTGCCACTATGCCTCCCCCCCTCCCCCGATCTTATTTTCACGGTCGAGGAACACCCTGCACGCATCGACATTCACGCTAGTAGCAATGCGGCCCGCTACACAGTCGGCCCGCCTATCTCACTGCTTGGTACCTAGCCCGCTTTCGACTCTTGACCACATGGTGACATACAGCACGACACTTCCGTTCTTCTTCCCGCTATAAAACCCCTCTCTGCGACGGACTGCGATTCGACTTGCAGTGAAGTGCGACGGTGTACTACACGTACAAAAACGACAGGCCCTGACCTGCTCATGATGGGCCACACCGCACTCACATTACGATGCTGTCGTAATATTCCGTTCCTGCCATGATATGCTGCACTGCGATAATTAGCTTAACAATGTTCCCTTCAGTGAGGCGCTTGTCAGAAGCTAACTCCAACACTTGGCCATGTGGTGACTGGATGACATCCATGGTGGTACCACACTTGCGACCTGCAGCGAAGGCTGTCCCAGGCGTTACCACTTTGGAGACGAGGTCCCGAGTAGAGGGTAGCAGACGGACAGTTGTGTGCTGTAGGTTGCGTTACCGTTCCTCTAGTTCACATCCGTGACCCCTTCAGCTACTGCGCCACGCAACTGCAGCACTTGTGAAAATCGGTACTCTCGGCGGCAATGGTCACCCCAGCGCCATTGGTATCTTGGGGGCCGCTTGCTGTGGGCCCAAGGCAACAAAGACGCAGACAGTTGAAAAGTTCGCCGCACGCAAAAACGATAGTGCAAATATGGTGTACGAGGACAAGAACGAGTGCTGCGAGCAGGTCAACAGGGCACGGTGGGTTCCGCTCCCCCACAATTCCGCGGTCAGTCAAAAAGATAAGCTGCCGCTTCGATACTGGTGTGGAATATTTTACAATACGCAAGTTCCTTTCATTACGGATATGAACTTCTAGTATTGCAATTTTCATACGAATTATATTAAAGAGAGGTTAAGGCCACCTCATGACATGCCTATGCCGACACGGAGGGAAGTATAGTTCCACGCCTTCGTAACGCGACATTAGGAGGCGGCGGATGGTCATCACCATGCCACCGACCTGTACGCGCCGAAAAGACCCCGACACACATTGTACAGAAGACTGGGTGGGCCTCGGAGCCGGTCTGGGCGGCATGGAAAATCTCAACCCCGCTGGGATTCGATCCCCGGACCGTTCAGCCGGTAAAAATTCGCTATACCGACTAAGACATCCCAGCCGCTAATACTTACACAGAACACTGGTTAAATGCGTGGTACAATGTGCTAGTGACAAGCAGACAATTAGTGTCAGAAGAACAGAATCAAGAGAGGGTAAAGATCTTGGTGGGATCTGCGAGGACGTTATGCCGTTACGACCCTTCGTAACTGGCATCTACTTTCCAGTTGACATGGCGTAACATCCCAGACGATCCGAACCTTCCTTATTTAAGGTTCTTACGGCAGTAAGTATGAGGTCGGTACCAAAGTTTCCGAAGAAACTGCTGCCTCCATCTTCTTATTATCTCATCATCTTCCTTCCCCTCTCATTTCGAAACTGAAGACGGACGCAGAAAGTTCGTCCGAAACGTGGATAACATAACCCACCGTCACACAGTCTTCTAGCCGAGTGTTCCACACTTCGTGAAGAAAATATGTGCCTTTTTAGGATAACATAGCAGTATAACAGTAAGTAGCTACCAAGCTCAAGCCCGTTATATTGTAATTTAGAGGCGATCTTCCGGTTCAGAAATTCATTTCACGACGTCTAAATACAAATATATCTAAAATCAAAGCAACAGCCATAAGGACTGTGGTGTGAATACGGTAGTATGATAGACGCTACACATAAAACAACCAGCGTGTAACAAGTTAAGGTAACTCGATATCCAGTTGCGAAAATGAGTTGAAGTATTCAAACTGCAACCCGCGTCTCTAATGGATTCATTTTGCTTCAATTTCAAGTAGCTGCTAGAACAACTTATCTGTCCAAATAACTTCACTACGCTGGAGTTCTTTCTACAGCTGACAAATAAACAACAACAACAAATGCCTTATACCGTTTAAATTCGACGATTCTTGGTCACACGAAAGTCTGCCACTGAAATATATTCTAAGCCACTTCAATCCAGTCTTTACATTGCAATACTACCACCTTTACAGCTATGCTTAAGTGTTTCTAAGAGTTTTCTATCAAAATGTTATAGCCATGTCCTATTTATACATGCATAGTACACACCATTCCCATTCAACTCTCTTATCGTCCTTATAACACCCTGTAAAAAACAGAAATTATGAATATCATCACGCGATATCCCTTATTTCCTGTTCCCTTCTCTTGGGTCCAAATTTTGTGTGTGCAAGTTGTTCTCAAACATTCCCATAATGACTGTAGACGATTCTGATGATGGTACATTCCATTTCCAATCACTGACTTCATCAATTGTCTATTATCTTGTGTTAATAAATAACAACACGGAATTAATGCAACACTGCGTTTCGGGGACAGGGTACCTAAAGGTTGAAACTGTGTATAATGCCCAAATAAGTTGGTTTTCATTCCATTTTTATCCTCAGAACGGAGACTGATCCTGTCCCCGAAACGAGGTGCTTTATTCATTTTGTAGCTATTACTTTTCAACACGAGGCGGTGGACAAAGATCACAAAGTAAATTATTCAAAATCCTCAAAACAAATTATTCCCTCAAAGTAAATAAAATTTCACATCTGTATAACGGTAAGTTTTTATTTTAGTTCTCTTAATCTTTACACAGAACAATGAGACATAAAAGCTTCTGGACTGGATAGTTGCGAACGATTTTCTGAACTTAAATTGTCCTTAATCTCATCACGAACATTATCTGTCACATTTTGCAAAATATTTCTTTACAAAAATGCAGATATCTATACAAAAATTAACTTTATAAGTTGTGTTTTGCACCTGATTTTGTATGAGAAATAGACCATGGTGGATAAATGGATCAGACATACAGAATGCTAGGAAAAATAGATTTTCATATGACTATATCGCGGGAAAAATATCGCTTGGGAGGCTTTCCAATATGCTGGAAACAGTATTATAATGCACTTATGCAATTCATCATGAAGATGTGAAATGGACTCAACTGTCTTAGGACACGTTCTAACGGCAGGTGCATGTGAAAGTAACCAGCCTTCAATGTAATGACAAAGTTTTCTGTACCAGACTATACCATCAGCTATTGAGGATGGCTTCGCACACTGCACTTTTATTTTTGGATTATGGATTTTTGTGTTATTTATTCTGCAATACTGTCAATAACAGCCACTCTTTTATCTTGGACATTCCACTATATCTGTAAATATTATAAGGTAATTATCATAAAACATCAACACAACTATGAATTACGTCTTTGAGATGAGTTACATGACTACATGTAGTTTAATGGCCTGAGATTACCACTTAGTGGTCAAAACACGTAGCCATGCAACTCATCTCAAAGACATAATAAATAGTTGTGCTGATGGTGAATGTTAATTACATACAATATATCAGGCTATTCAATGTCAATGGTGGAATGACTGGAGAATGGTGAAAAGGGAAGGATTTGGAAAGAAGTGGTCATGGCCTACTTGAAACAGTGTCCCAACATTTGCCTGTACGGAAGGAAGAAAACCTTGGAAAACCTCAGTCAGGATAGTCAATGTCCCAACCAATACTTGAACCAGCATCTCAGCATCTTTTGAATGCAAGTACAGAACTTTACACTGCACCACCCTGCTAAGTGATATAGCAGTAGAAAAGCACTTGTCTCTTTGAAGACTCAAGTCAACTATACACAAAAATTCAGTTCCAACCTCACAGACAAGACAGTCTGTATCTATGAAAAACCAACCAGGCAATGCTATTTATACAAAAATTGCCATTTACTCTTACGAGTAACAGAGAGCGCATAAATACGCATGGTAGGCAAAGTGCAGGAGCATCTGCATTATTATTGATTCTTCACAATTCTTCGACACAGGGGATGAAATTAGTGAGGAACAAGGTACATTATGTAACAATTTGCTTTGTGTTTATATAGGTCACTTCCTTTCTTAGGACAGTCAGCTCAAGAAGGTTAAGATGTGCTTAAAATCTAACTAAAAAAGGATGTAAAATACAAAATTCCAGTGAGAAACCTGCCATAAAGTGACAAACTGGAACTTAAGATGGGCAATACTAAAACTAAACCTTTGGAGAATGGGCAAAGTGAGGAAAAGTCAGCAACAATTAACTTCACATGTGACAGTTATAAATGGATTTCTATCCTACAGCCAAATCCAGTCTGGCTGTGCTGTAAGCTAAAAACCACACAACCTCCTAACCAGTGACCATTCACCTGGCGGCCATCATGGCTACCTATGCTCTGAGTAATTCTACCTTAGTTATGACAGTTTTTGAACTCAAATAACTACAGAGAAGATGCAATTAAGGAACAGATACACAGATAAACTAACTCAAAAACAAGTAACTGTCCATAGCCATCAGAATCTGAAATTGCCTTTTTCTAGGTGATCATCATTGCCACCTCTACACTGACATGCAAGAGTAGCCACTACACACTGCAGCAAGTCATTAGGGATGGCTTCAATACACTGACAAATTCATTACTCAAGTCAGAGATGCTCACAAGCAGGGCACGTCTCATACACCTCAGTCTTCTGGTAGTCCCACAGGAAAATTCCACTGCTGAAAGACTGCATGATTGGAGAGGGCACTTTATGTCTCCATAATATTAGATTAGTTGCTGTCGAAACACAACTGTGCCCACTCAACAATGTCAGCATTCCTGTAAAGTGCTCAAAGGATGAACTCCAGTGAGCACTTTACAGGAATACTGACATTGCAGGAGTATTAGTTTGTTTCAGATTTAATTGTGGCACTGAAACTGTTTATTAGAACTGGCTATGAAGCCGTTTACTGAAACAAACTCAAATACAGCAGCACACAGTGAAATCTGCAACAGGAAAAATTCCTCACGCTAGGCACAAAGCCTCAGACAAAGTTTAGAACCTTCCAACATCTTCCTAACAGAAATACTTAATACCAATGGATTATACCAGAGACCTAGAAACACATGCACGTACCATCTAGTTTCTTGGTGGCATTTGTTGCTGTGGTAAACAATCAGCTGTTGGTTCACAAGGACTAAATTATAAAAGTAACATACATACCACATTAATGAACAGCATCACCTATACAATTTCATTACAAGGTCCAGATATGAACAAAAATCTTCCCTACAATGACCTTCTTTGACAGATCTGGGTTGTACATTGTGTTTTGTTACTGCTTTAACCTGTCCTTGGGTAAATAATGTAGACTGGGTCAGATGTGGCTTCTTTAATAAACAGGGGTCTCAATTTATTCACCTTTCTACCATGTGATGTGGCTACTAGCCCAAAATAGTTTTATATTTGCCGCAACAGGTTTAGATTATATATAATCTCAAAAATGCAGGGTGAGTTTCCCACAGTGGTGTTTCTGAAGATTCAAATCATCTGGAATGTCACATGTCATTAGTAACTATAGTCAAACCAACCTAACAGAATCCTGCATTTGACTATAACTGTTTTACTTTAATTTCAGTAACTTAAAATATTGTGTGTGCAAAATTTACACACATTTAGCCTTCACTTCAATGTGTGTTTGTGTGCGCATGTATGCACGCGCATGTGAAGAGCCATTAATTACTGGAGATGTGTTTAGCATGGCTACTAAATCAAAAACTGGCACAAAACCTAAGATGTTTTAAATTCAAGAAAAGGTGGACATGGTGAACAGTGTATGCTGCTTAAACGTTTCCTCACAAATAAAATCACTTAGCAGTTTGGCATTTCTGTGCCAAATGAAAATATGAGACACAGCATTTGTCTGTACCTGAAGAGCCAAGCTAAGAAGAAGGGAAAGCAGCAAAATACAGTAGGGTACAATCAGTATTAATGGACTAATTCTTGCAAAAGTAAGGTACCAGCTGCACTTTTAAAAAAAAAAGCTTGTGTTCAAAAATGTGTCAAAATCACTAAAGAAGGTACAATATGAAATGTGGTTTAATGGTGATAAGACATTAATTAATGTGGAATTTATATAGAATAGCATAATAGTAAAGGGAAAGTCAATATCAATTCTCATAAAGAATAGCCAAATAATGTTTTCAGGCTTACCCTTTTGTCCTACATTCCATTCATGAAACATGAACATATGTTTAGTTTCCTCAGCATTTACTACCACCCAAATCTCATTACCACTGACAACCTGCAGTCTTCTTCATAATGTTTTTGCACAATAAATTAGCATCAACAGGACTGACCAAAAGCTGATGTGTACAATTCAGATCAATATGTCCGATTTTCTTAGATGTTCCTAACAGCACCAGTTGAAAAACAATGGAGACACAGCATTTCTTTGTTTCAAACAATTCTGCATAGGAAACATCATGTTTACCTACCCAGAGTACTGTTAACTGTCACTTACATACATTTTAATTAACCTAACTAGTTTCAAGGTATATCAAAGTCAACCTCAGTCCTAATCAAATCATATGCTTTCATAAAGCCTATATAAACAGCTGATACAATGCCCTGTGTACCCTGATTCTACTTAAAGTAACTGATGAATCAGTGATATGCTCTACCAAACTAAACAGGGATCACACCCAGTAATTTTGCATGAATATGAAGTTACCTCCAGACAAACATGTTCACTAAAACGTTGTGTGCAGTTGATAAAAGTTATGTCTCAATAACCACTACAATTAATTTTATAACTCTTCTTATGACAGATCTTCAAAAACTCTCCACACTTTTTTGTGGCAGTCACTGGTACTTGAGTTGGCAAAACTACAAATGATATGGTTTCCATACATGCAACTGGAATAGAGGAGTACAAATGAAGGTATAACGAACGGATACATTATGACTGCATTAGCACATTCACTCACACACATGTTTTTTCACACATGTTAAGTCTCTCAATGGGTTGTTAAATAAAAAATTGCAAACAGTTTGATAATCCCAGGGAAATAATGTTTATCTCTATCATACATTAGTTTTGACACTTCCTCTCGGAGTGAAGTTGCCAGTGCATAATGCTGACAATTCAATTCCATTCAGTGCAGAGGTTATATATGCTATACCTCCATTCCCTATATACCTTGGTGGTATTCTGCTTAATGAAGCACAGAAACAACTACATCTTCACCTTTCAACCTAACTGGTCATTACACATTAACAGTCCGTTACAACACTTTTATTTATTCCGTCTACAATTATACAGCCACTACAAATGTCCTAACCTATAAGAAATGTATACATAAATGTTCATTCATATCACATAACATCTGAATGAAAAACTAATACTCATATTTAACAGTTACACACACCAACACATTACAACCTTCCAGCTTCCTTCAAAAAATCTTAAGTCTAACAAAAAGTAATATAACTTGCCTACAGCTACAAAAAATTCCATTCATACTGATACGGAATGGGAGCCATTTTCTTAGGAGAGCAACACTTACCAATTCTCAATCGTAGATCACGTCTGAAGAGGAATAATCCTCCACATGTATTATCCGCCACTTTATAATCACACACATGTCTTTCTTAGATACATTTCGCTTAATTTCACTTACAAGTCATTTAATTTTGTTTCCGTAACGGTACACTGAATCCATTTCAACAATTGACACGCTGCGCTTCCCAGTTGCGCACTTGTCAATGAAAATGCTTATTGGAGTCATCGAAATATGACCACATTTGGTTCATTTAAGAGCGGAAATGAAGGCGAATACGTTAGGATTGGGTTATGGTCACTTAAACAAACTACGCCGAATGACATACAACCACCGTTCCTTCCCTCACGAAAGTAAATAAGTACACACACATATGCCACACTCCTCTAATAAATCACAGCCACCATCACCATCTATCGACATAAAATGTAACCTTCAAAATATTCAGAGAAGTTGCAATGTGCGGTGGAAAAAACAGACTGCCAAAATTATACTCATCAATTCCGTATTTGAAGGTTCCCAAAATAATCTTCGGAAAACTGTCGAAGAATAGTGCCGTCACGAAAAGAAAGTTAATATGAACATCAGGATTACAATAGTCTGCGAAACATCCACGAGACATACACTTCCTACCGACTGAGCTTTCGATACTGGGTCGACTCGCGAGCTAGACGACATAGGGCACGAACAATGATAGCAATGCTACATAGTAGAATTCCCTCCTGTGTTCATATTACCGACAATAACGGTTCATCCGAAATTACGGTTTCTGGGCCGATACGCAGCTTAGAACTGTAATTTGATTGCTACATTATAACTGGCACTCTTCTGGAATTATTTCACGCATGAGGATGGGAACAGCAGGAGGTCCTATGGCTTCAAAGAAGGCATCAAACTACTTACTGTTCTACGCAGCGTAACTGTCAGGATGAACGGCGATTTCATTCATATCGTGGCGGACGCCTCAATCATGCACAATTCGTTTGTTAATCGAACGATTATAGAAAAAATTAAGCTTTCCAACGTAACTAAGTACACAGCCAAAAGATGATACTGCTAAAAATTGTCATATCCATTTTCAGTCGATTGCAGAACGTCTTAGTTATGCCAATGTCAGTTTAAAATTTTAAATGCACTAAACGTTACCTTTAATCTTCCCTATCAAAGTGCCACAACCGCTATAAGCTTGCACACGTAATTTGATATATTATGATTAAATCAAGATAACAGACTCGTTAACATTATTCATAAACACAACGTTAAAATTTGTAAGGCAATGATGGAAAATACACAGAATATGGGCCAACACGACTTAGTTTAGCTTTACTGCTGCAGACACAAGTCTATTGCCTCCGCTGATCTCGCTATATGAAAGAACCAATATAAGAACCATCGATTATATCCGATACTGAAAAAAGATAGGGGTTGCATTTTCAATTAATATGCAGTTACATTCGTCTAACGACCGATTATAGTGCGTGAAGTATTTTACCATATAAAGATTTGTGATTGTAAAAAAAATCGGGGTGTTATACTGGTCTGTAAAATAGTTTCTTAAAATATGTCAGAGTTCTGAATTGCGTATACCCAAATATCATGATCATACGCATTTTAAAACAGTCGCTTTCTTTAGTATCAATATTTATGATTTGAAGAGTCCTTCTAGGGTACGCACACATTTAAATGTATTTGTAAAACAACATTCAAAGTTTTCATACCCTACAGGCAGACCGAGACGTCCACCCCGGATCTTTGAGAAGCAGGTTGACACCGATAGCAACATATAATTTAACAAATTGCACAGAACAAGCCTTTAGCCTGGTGGAAGAAAAATTTTTATGTTATTCGTTCATTCCTCTCAGACTTTTGACACGTTATGAGTAACAAACCTTTGGATAAAATTATATGAAGTCAACCAGAAGGAAATCCCAGAACCACGCAAATAAAAACCTAACAACGTATGTATTCTATCCAGGTAGACAAACTCGCCATTTCGAAAGCTATTAGATGTATGCCTAACAACGACATATTCTAGGGCTACTCACTTTGGCAGTCTTATTTTACAGTGCTATCACTGACACTGCATATCTAGTACAAGACGGTATATGCAAACCGTTACTTTCAAAAAATGTTTTCGAGAAAGGGCCTAATAAATGATGATAAATACGTAATGTCACAGGAATGTTATTTTACAGAAATGATAATTAGCAGGGAATGTATAAAACCAAACAACGAGCACATAATTGCTATCGGTGCTGCTCAGGGTTTCCACGATAAAGTTTGTAAAAATATCAATTACACCTCTCCAAAGTAAACTGTGTGAACCCCACGTGACCTACGACATTCTTGATTATGGAAGAAGGCTCCATTCATTAAACTACAATACCGGTAAAATTATCTGTGCACACAGTGCGCTCTTTTTATAATTAAACGTGTGTGATCGCAGACAAATAATAAACTGGCCACATGTGATGAACAATTATTTATGATCTAGGGGTCATAAATTGAATATCGCGCTCATTCCCTGTTGGTCCCGTACTGATATCTACTAACTTCTGTAATCAACTGCCTACATACACAACGTACCCTCCTGGAAGATCACGGCTACTAGCATGGATCGACGCTCACGAGCAACATGAATATTGTGCGCATATGAACTAACTCGCGAACGTGCCACTGGATGGATGCTACCTTCACGGATAAGTACCCAAGATGAGTACCCGTGACTGTTTTTCGCGCGTCGTGGATATACACAGTATGAACAAACATGCGATATCAGTTTCCAAACCATTGCTATCGGGAAATTTTAGTTGATACGGATGTCGTTCCGGATGTGAAATAGAAATGGATGGTAGTGCTGTGTGAAGTAATGTTCTGGATCTTTGTAAACACAGTAAACATAAACATACAAGGATGGCTGAAAGACCGGTCGAAGGAACTGAAGACGACAAACGCACTCAGGAAGTAGAGCACATAGGTAGTGACTGATTTAACGGAGCTAAAGATCCTTTGAAAATACACGTTCAATTTTTTATATGCAGAAGTTACACCTGGCGCGTTTAAACAGATAGTATTTTTGTTAAATATGCGTTGAATTCGTGCAACTAAACAGTTCATATCGAATTTTGTTGTTTCCAGTAATTAGTATTGTGGATATGGTTTCAGGGTCGTCAGTTCCTGAATGTGCTGTGTGTTTGCAGACCTGTGTTCATCCTGCACAATTGCCATGTGGCCACATTTTCTGCTTTTTGTGTGTGAAAGGTGTGGCAAATCAGAGCAAGAAATGTGCAATGTGTCGTCAGGAAATTCCAACAGATTATTTTGAAAAGCCTGTTCTAGTAGCACAAAATAATACAGACAAAGACAGTACAGCATTTGATGATGGATATCAGTGGTTTTATGAAGGCAGAAATGGTAAGTATGGAACTGTCAATGTGAATTGGACTTTGAATATCAAACATTTCTCAGATTTTCATGTTTGTATTACTTTTTCTTGTTTTATCCATATAAAAGCTTAAGTGTTTACTGAGTTTGTTATGGTTCCTGAATTATAATCTGTAAGACAAGATTGGCATCGTTGTTGAAATTATGTGTATCTGTGGGCTTGAATGTATGTGTTGAACCAGACACAATATGTAGGGCATAAATGTAGTAAAATGTGCACAAGCTACAGGGGTTGAAAATGGTGCAGGAAGGTTAGACAGTGAATAGTACCCATTTTCACTGAAAGCAGCAAGGAGTCTGAATGGTTGCTGTAGTGTAGTACCCTCAATGAGGCAACAGTTCACAGCTTGTATAACTGGAGTGATTGTAGTGTGAAGTTCTTCTGATGTTATTTGTTCATGATTTATTTAACAAGACTGTAAACAGAGAGTATTTGTGTTAAAGATGTATAGAATCTGTGCACAGACCGTGTAGTGTCAAGCGTAAGGATTGTTAATGAATGTTGAGTTTTAGAGGATGCAATAGAATGTGGTTGTGGCTTAATATGAGGTACAGAGACATTGTTTTATCAGGCAACTTGTATCACTGTTCACTTAGACCACCTTGCACGATAGCAGGTGTCATTACTATTGCTAGTATTCCAGTTTACCCCACATCAGGATCCATACATGTTTGGTAATGTATTGGTGTTAATACAGTGAACCCCATATGGAATGGAACCAGGACAGAGAAGAACTCGCTAGTGCACAACTTTTACAGTTCCAAGGTTCTGGTGTAAGAAATAGTGCAAAACCTCTGCTAATGGATGGTAACTGTCTTATGTGGAAATGGAATGCAAGGACCAGAGTTTAACAATGTTCTCTTCATTTAATTGTGTTCCATATCATTAAAGGAATTTTAAATTCCATTTTCATACTACTCCTTGCCTTCAGGAGAATAGAAGGGTTAAATTATGTAAATAAATATGAAAATCTTATGCATTTAACTGTTTCACATATTACTGCAGAACATGTTATATATGTTTCCAACGCCTATGTAATGACAGATTTTTGCTGTGTTTAGTTTAGGCTGTAATATGGGCCGAGTAATCAATAGTGTCATATTATTAAAACATTCCAGTGAGTCATTGTCTTGGTAATGTTACTGATTAGGAAGTAGACACATTGGTTAAAGGTCTGAGATATTAATGTGTTCCTAGTGTCAACACAAAGGCAGAAATGCCATAAAAAGAAATTTTAAGAAGACGATTAACAAGGTTTAAGAGAGCAAAGCAAATTACTGTACTTTAACCTAATGTTACATAATGCAATAGGTAATATGAGTCCCAGGTAGTATGGATGAAGGAGACAGGATTGTGTGGTCAATATGTGGGACACATAGCTCAAACATTAATAAACATTATTCTTCTCCGCTTGGCATAATTAAACAGATACCTACCCTGTCCATCCGTAGTAGATTATGCAGCTGTCTTAGCGGGATTTAAGATAGTATATTCTTAGTTGGTAAGGTGCCTGAAGCAGTTGGCTGTACCATTTCTTTTAGTAATTTTATAAAGTGTATATTTTTATTGTTTATTTGTTTTTTAAATTTACTGCATGACTTATGAATTCCTGTCCCCTAGGTTGGTGGCTGTATGATGAACGCACAAATATGGATCTCGAGGAAATGTTTAAACTTGGAGTGTCGAGTTGTGAGATGCTTATATGTGGGACTCTGTATGTGATTGACTTTAAAGAATATCAGCAATACAGAAAAAGTGACCCTACAAAAAAGCGAAGAATCAAACGTGATCTTAAGACAGCTGAAAGAAAAGGAATTGCTGGGCTGCGATGAAAAAGAGTAGAAATGCCAACATTTGTGCTTGAGCATAGATTTAGTAAGAACTGCTGGGAAGGGCCAAAAAATTTTAAAACACCAAATACCAATATCTTCATCCTACAATGTATCCAGATCTTAACACTCTTTAAATATCGTGCGTAAAATGTTATATCTCATCTCCATTCCCAAACAATGGTTTAAACTATCTGGTTCTGTAATGAGAACCTTTATTTTGAGGATTCAGGTCTTCTGGCTTGTTATGCTGAGTGGCACGGTTATTGATTGTTGATGTTTTGGAGGAACATAGCATCTTGGTGTACAAGGATTGAGTCCTAGGATTTCTCAGCCTCTGAATATGAGATGGCATGTTCTTTTGGAACATCAGGAATCAGTAACCCTGCTATTTACCGTAACCACCCAGAAGACCCAAATCCTTAGCATAAAAGCCATGGAAATCTTGAATGCCATGTTGTTGAGCCCTTTGCACTTGTAGGATATTACATGGCATAGTTTGGTAGTTGGTTACCAGTGTTTCAGGACCATCTGTTGGTCCCACTTTCAAGGGTCAAGCACTCAAGCAAGAGCAATGCAGACAGGTGGATGTGTTCTTGTATAGCAGATGGTGTGGGCTGTGATTAGTTGTCAGGGTAAGTGGGGGGGGGGGGGGGGCAGGAGGTTGGTGGGGCCATGACGTTCCCACCAGGAGGGGGGGGAAGAGGAAGAAGGGGGGGAGGGGAGGGGCACAAAACACAAC
>Ga0123352_10006414_pt1 | contig 17993 bp, 16 predicted proteins | sample TergutLab28metaG_FD_89700 | JGI IMG/M metagenome (GOLD analysis project Ga0123352, IMG submission 89700) | Labiotermes labralis P1 segment gut microbial communities from Petit-Saut dam, French Guiana - Lab288 P1 | ecosystem: Host-associated > Arthropoda: Insects > Digestive system > Gut ... | reverse complement strand
TACAAAATCGGGCGATTAGCGGCGAACGGGCGCGTTATGTGGTTGGTGTCGGGCTGCTTCCCAAGACCGACACAACCACTTCGCGCACGGAGCCGATCATCGCCCGATTTTGATGAGCGCGGTGTTGGAACATCCCCCCGCCCTGCCGCCCGGGGTAACGCAAACAAAACAACCCTTTTTTATGCAGGAACGTTTTCCCCCGCGTCTTGATAAAATGCTTACAGTCGGTATAATATGGTAGGCAAACATGTAACAAGTCATGTGTTTTCGTCGATACGCGCGATGGTTTAAACCATAAGGGGGAGGTTTGTTATGATGCCGCACATTCTGTACATCTCCATTATCCTTGTATGCATAGTCGTTTTGCTGTCGATCTTGTTCATCAGGAAATACGGCGAAAAACGAAGGCTTGACGCACTCATAAAGGAATGTACCGCCGAAAATGATCATCAACTGATCGAAAGGGATAAACTCCTGCAGGATTTGCAAAACGAAAGGACCCTGTTCCAAACGATGTTCGATTCCGTCCCCGACCTCATATTCTGCAAGGATTTGGACTTGAACTATACCCGATGCAACGACAGCCTGCTTAAATATTTCAACCTCCGAAGGGAGGACATCATCGGTAAGGATGATGTCAACGGCCTTAAGGTTCCCGAAAAGTCGGCGGAGGAATTCCGGAAAATAGACCGCTTGGTTATCGACGGGGAACGCATGTACAGGTGCGAGGAATATATCCCGACCCCCGACGGAAGCACGCGGCTGTTTGAAACGAACAAGGTACCGCTTTTCATAAACGGCAAAATCATCGGGATCATGGGCATCGCCCGCGACATTACCGAGCGCAAGGTAATGGAGGAAGCCGCCCAAAACGCGAATAAAGCCAAAACCGCCTTTCTCGCCAACATGTCCCATGAAATACGCACCCCCATGAACGCCATCCTGGGTATAACCGAAATCCAATTACAACGGGAATCGCTGGACGCTGAAGCAAGGGTGGCGATCGAAAAAATCTATACCTCGGGCGATCTGCTCCTGGGTATCATTAACGACATACTCGACTTTTCCAAAATCGAAGCCGGCAGGCTGGAATTATTGACGGACAAGTACGAGATCGCAAGCCTGGTGAGCGATACGGTCCAATTAAACCTGATGCGCGTCGGCAGTAAGCGGATAGCCTTCACGCTCAATATCGACGAAGATATGCCCGCTTTATTGTACGGCGATGAGCTCCGCGTTAAGCAAATCCTCAATAACCTGCTTTCCAACGCGTTCAAATACACGATGGCGGGCACGGTCAGCCTTACGATCAACGCCCATAAAGCGGAAACACCCGGCACCCTGCAGGACAAAACCATACTGGTCATCACCGTCAGCGATACGGGGCAGGGTATGTCGGAAAGTCAAGTACACAAGCTCTTTGACGAATATTCAAGGTTTAATATGGAATACAACCGCACCACCGAGGGAACGGGCCTGGGCATGAGCATCACGAAGAAGCTGATCGAGCTGATGCACGGGGATATCAGCGTGGAAAGTAAGCTGGGCGTAGGTTCCACGTTTACTGTACACCTACCCCAGCGGCGGGCAAGCTCCGACGCGCTCGGCAGGGAAATGGCCGAAAACCTCCGCCTGTTCCGCACAAGCAGCAACGCGCAGATGAGAAGGACGCAAATCAACCGCGACGCGATGCCGTACGGCAGTATTTTGGTCGTGGACGACGTGGAAACGAATATCTACGTCGCCAAGGGGCTGTTAATGCCATATGACCTGAAGATATCATCCGCCGACAGCGGATATGCCGCCATCCAAAAAGTCAAGGACGGCAATGTTTACGACATCATTTTCATGGACCATATGATGCCGGAAATGGACGGCATCGAAACGACCAAGCGCATCCGCGAATTGGGGTACACCCAACCGATCGTCGCGCTGACGGCCAACGCCGTTTCCGGCCAAGCGGATATCTTCCTCAAAAACGGCTTTGACGATTTCATTTCCAAGCCCATAGACCTACGGCAAATGAACATGCTGCTCAATAAAATGATACGGGATAAGCAGCCGATTGAAGTGATCGAAAAAGCGCGGAAGGAAGCGACGGCCAAGAAGGAGCAAACCCAACTGCCCATAAATTCGGACGATCCGGAATTCGTGAGGATATTCAAGCGGGAAGCGGGTAAATCCTTGGCGACGCTGGAGGAATTGATCGATGACGGCGCATGGTACCGCCATGCCGATAATGTACGCGCTTATATCATCCATATCCATACGATCAAGACTTCGCTAGCCAATATCGGGAAGCCGGACCTTTCCGCCATCGCGCTCAAATTGGAGCAAGCGGCGCGCAACGGTATTATGGAAATCGTGATATCCGAAACCCCGCTGTTGTTCCGGTCTTTAAAGACCTTCCTCGGTGAGCTTGCCAAGTCGGAAAACGAATCGAACGCCCGAACCAAACGGTCCGCCGTTTTTAATCGGGTAATCGACGGTATCAACATCATTAAGGGCCTCGAGCAAATGAACAACGATGAAGCCACGTACGCGCAAGTCCTGCGTTCATACGCGGATAGCCTCCGCTCCATGCTCACTTCCATTGAAACTATCGATGAAAATAACCTCTATAAATATAAGGTTGTGGTACACGGCATTAAAGGGACCAGCTCCTACGTGTTCGCCGACCAAGTGGGTCGTCAAGCCATAGCCCTCGATAAAGCGGCGGAAGCCAAGGATTTGGGGTATATCAGCGAGCATAACCCCGTGTTCCTTGAAACCGCGTCGAAGCTCGTCAAGGACTTGGACGGCTTGCTTTCCGTTTATGACGGCGAAAATACCAAACCCGTAAAGCCGAAGCCCGACCCGGCTGTACTGGCGGTGCTGTTGGACGCGTGCAAACGGTTTGACATGGATGATTTGGACGCGGCTATGGACGATATGGGACGTTATCAATACGACTCCGACGAAGGCTTGGCTGACTGGCTGCGGGGGGCCGTAAGCAACATGGAATTAACGAAGATCGTCGAAAAACTTGTGGACTTAGGGGTGGAAGCGAAATGAGCGGCACCAAGCACAGCGTTCTTATCATTGACGACCAAAAGGTCAATATCTTGGAACTAAGCAAGGCCTTACGGCCGGATTTTAAGATTTTCGCGGCGGGCAACGGCAGGGATGCCCTCGTCGCGGCGGAAGCCAACCAGCCCGACTTGATATTGCTCGATATCCTCATGGCGGACATGGACGGGTACGAGGTTATCGCCGAACTTAAAAAGTCCGAAAAGACGAAAAACATCCCCGTAATATTCATCACGGGGCTTGATGACGTCGAAAGCGAGGAAAAAGGGCTGGCGTTGGGTGCCGCGGACTATATAAGGAAGCCCTTCTCCTCCGCCATCGTAAGGCTGAGGGTATGGAACCAAATCGAAATGCTTGAAATGAACGAGCAATTGAAAACCTCCGCCGAGCAACTGGAGTTTGCGCTGGGGGAAGCGCAGGAGGCGAACAAAGCCAAGAGCGCGTTTTTGTCCAACATGTCCCACGAAATCAGAACCCCCATGAACGCCATCATCGGCATGGGGGAACTTTTATTAAACGAACAATTGAGCGAACGCCAAAAAGCGTATGTCAATGACATTGCCGTGTCGTCGAAAGCCCTCCTGGATATCATAAACGATATACTGGATTTTTCGAAAATCGAAACGGGTAAGTTTACGCTTAATCCCGTCGATTACGACTTCAACGCGTTTATCAACCAAATCGAAAGCATGTTTTTGTATATCACGCAAAAAAAGGGCTTGGAGTTGCGCTTAAAACGCGGGAACGGCCTCCCGCGTATATTATTCGGCGACGACATAAGGCTCCGCCAAGTATTGACGAACATCATCGGCAACGCCGTAAAGTTTACGGAAAAGGGTTATGTACGCTTGAATATATCCGTATCGGGGGATTCGCTCGTCTTTGAAATCCAAGATACCGGTATCGGCATCCGCGAGGAAGACCAGCCCAAGCTGTTTAAGGCGTTCGAACAGGTTGACAAATCCATGAACCGTCACGTTGTAGGGACGGGCCTGGGGCTTATCATCAGCAAAACCTTCGTCGAAATGATGGGCGGCGACATTAAGCTCGAAAGCGAATACGGGCAAGGGAGTACCTTTACCATCACGATACCGGTCGTTGTGGGCAGCCGTGAGCAGGTCGATGAAAAAATCGCCAAAAAGGAACATCACACGATATCCGCGCCCGACGCGAAGGTACTGGTGGTGGACGACAATGTATTTAACCTTCGGGTTGCGTGCGGCCTGTTGGATATGCTGGACATTGAGGCGCAAGCGGTTAATTCCGGCGCGTTGGCCATTGAGCTGATAAAGAAAAACGATTATGACATCGTTTTTATGGACCATATGATGCCGGAAATGGACGGCATGGAAGCGACCGCGCGCATCCGTGAAATGGGCGGTAAATATGAACTTCTCCCCATCGTCGCGCTGACGGCGAACACGGTGCAGGGCGCGCGTGAAATGTTTTTGGCAAACGGGTTCAATGATTTTTCATCCAAGCCGGTTAATACGGGTGAGCTTGTGCGGGTATTGGAAAAGTGGCTGCCGCCCGAAAGGATCCAAACCAAGGCCGAGGCCGAAAACCCGCAAACCCACTTGGATAAAGCGGACCAATTGCAAAGGAAGGCCATCATCACCTTCGTAAAGGATAACCGCGATACGTTTAAGAAATTAACTGATTCGCTGTCGTCCGGCGATACGCATACCGCGCACAGGATCGCGCATACGTTAAAAAGCAGCGCGGGATACCTTGAAAAAACCAAGCTGCAAGAGGCGTCGTTATCGCTGGAACTTTCCCTCGGCGCCCAACCGCCCGGCTACACCCCTCAACAGCTTAGCGCCATCGAAAAAGAATTGGAAAAGGCACTCCGCGAGCTTGAACCGATAGCGTTAAGCGCGGAGGCCGGAAAACCGGAAAGCGTGGAAATCGACGCCGCCGAACGGGCGGCAATCCTGGCGGAGTTAAAGCCGCTGCTTGAAAAATCCGATTTCAGTGCGTCGGAATTTACGGAAAGGTTACAAGGTATCACGGGCATGGAAGAACTGGCCGAACGGATCGATGATTATGATTTCGAGGGCGCGCTTGCCGTGCTTAAGTCACTTGAATAGCATACGCGCCTGACCCGATTACTTCCCCCACGACCCAACCCTCCGCTCCGCTTTCCTTCAAAGCGGCCAGCAGGGGGTTTTTTACTTCCCGCGGTACGGAGAAAAGCAAGCCGCCCGAGGTCTGCGGGTCGTGCAGTATACTTCTTACGGGCTCGGGTACGTTATGCGCGAAGGTGACTTTTTCGTTCAGGTATTCGGCGTTGCGCTTCGCCCCGCCGGGGACGACGCCCTTCACCGCCAAGTTAAAGGTAAGGTCAAACAAGGGGACGGCGGCATGGCTGATGGCAAGCGTAACGCCGCTCGCTTCCGCCATTTCACAGGCATGGCCCAGGAAGCCGAAGCCCGTAATGTCGGTACAGGCGTGTACGGTAAACCGCGCCGCCGCGTCGCGGGCGTATTTGTTCAGCGTCGCCATGGCGGATACCGCTGTCTCAAATTGAGACGAAGTTATTTTGTCCTGCTTGGCCGCCGTGGCGAGGATACCGTTGCCCAGCGGCTTGGTGAGGATCAATACGTCGCCGGGCTTGGCCCCGGCGTTAGTCCACAATTTATCGGGGTCGGCGAACGCGCTCACGCACAAGCCGTATTTGGGTTCGGCATCCTCCACGGAGTGCCCGCCCGCAATAATCGCGCCCGCTTCGCGCACCTTATCCGCGCCCCCCGCTAAGATGGCCGCTACTTCGGCGGGGGTCAAACAAGCGGGCACGCAAAAGATATTCAACGCCACCGCGGGCGCAGCCCCCATAGCGTAAATATCCGACAACGCGTTCGCCGCCGCTATCTGCCCGTAAGCAAACGGATCGTCCACGATCGGCGGAAAGAAATCCAGCGTCTGTATCAGCGCGAGCCCCTCCCGCAAGCGATACACGCAGGCATCGTCCGACGTATCGTACCCCACCAGCAACGCGGGGTCGATGTTCTTAGGCAGCGCCTTCAGCATTTCCGACAGGGCACCCGGCCCCAGCTTGGCCGCTCAGCCCGCCTTTGCGGACATGTGGGACAGGCGCGGGCGCGTGGGTTCAGCCATAATGATCGTTTCCTTTCGGTATAGTTATCAAGATGCGAACAGTTCCGTAGGTTCATCCACGATGGGGCAACTGTTATAGAGCGTTACGGGGTCCAAATCCAAACAGGTTGCGTCGCTGTAACTGCCGTCGGGCGTCCACGCGAGGGTGTTATTTATAACGGTACACGCATCAATGAAAAGGTTGTCTTTTTTTAGTTGGGCAAAAGCCCCTTGTGTAATCAGCTTGGAAGCATCAAACAAACGGATCGTACCATCGTCAAAATAAACGTAAACCTTATATCCGCTGGTTGGCAATACTTGCACGACATCCGGCCAATAATCCATAAAATTTCCCCTTTATGACAAAGGTCTAATTTCCAACGGTGTTTTGCTTTCCTTCACCAATTCCCAGTTTTGCATTAACTCGTCCTTGTGTAATTCTGCCCAAGCCAATACCAATTTAAGCTGGCGCTTTGGTAAAGCGGACTTCATCACGGTTGTATCCAAAATATACGTGCGAAAAAAATATATCATATTATTTTTTTTCATGCTACTGTAATAAATTTATGCTGCATGTGAGTTTGTTTTATTAATAGCTCGAACTGTAGCGTGCGGATTTTTAATAAAAATATTTACTCGTTGTTTTAAACAAAAAACCGCGGTATTGCACCACGGCCTTGATGAAAATAAATGATTATATTTGTTTTAATTACGAATAAATACCGTCCATGGCGCGCCTGTTCCCGTGCTTGGGGCAGCGCTTCCCCTATTATTGATGAACAGGTAGTCAACGCTGCCAATGGTGCGGATTTCGTAACCCCTGCCGTTGATGAAACCGTCTGTCCATGTATTGCCGAAACCGGTTACGCTTGTTGCGGTGATTCTGCCGTTGTTATTAAAGGTAAGCTGTTGGTGTCTATTGCCTCTTTGTCGGAGGATGTCTTGCGCCCAGTTGTTGACATTACGCTGGTTGCGTTCGGTGAAGGAATTGAGGGATTGTTGGGTGCCAAGCCTATCCCAAGTGCCAATAAGGGCGGGGTCGGGGTGGAAACGGTCCGGTGTATAAACAATACGTAACCAACGATGGAATTGGTTTTCGAACTCAACCTCGGTCGTACCCAAAGTCGCTGCCCAACTTGCATGACAGCGATTCATTTTGATAATATATTCGAGTCCCCAATTATCATGGACAAATTGCATTAATACTGTAGGTATGAACCAAGTAAATTTGATTTGATACCAATCGGTAATTGGGTTTTCGGCATCCGTGTTAATTCCATCTCTAAAACGACGATTAATATAATCCAATGTTGGGATTGTATTATTTTGAATGTGTTCAATCATTATATGCTCGGTGTGATGTAAATCGTTATAATTAAGAATTATCCACGGGATGTGATTGGCAGTTCCCTCATGCAACCAAGCATGCCAAACTTGCATATTCGGGTCTAGCAAATATGTTTCTTGAATCGCATGAGTAATTTCATGTAAAAATGTCGCTATATAAGGGACAGGAATATTTTCAGCAAATTCATTTGGTCTATGAGGTAAAACAATGCCACCTTGTCTACCATGTGCGAAACCAAGTCCACTCCATGGATATGCTTCCAACCAATGATCATGTTCATAATATGATATTGTAATATGCCGTGTTGGAACAACACCCATTAAATCAATTAATATCGGCATATAATATTCCAGGGCTTCAATCATTGCTGGTATAAAATAACTTACCGCATCAGTTGAATAATATTTAAGATATTTACCTTCGTATTGAAGATACATACCGAAATCCCTTATATCATCTTCTACTGTGCGGCATTGTAAACAAGGAACACCCAATTCTTCACACAAATGACAACATAAACAAGAAATATCCATTTCGGTACACATTAAACAATGTATCGAAGTTGTAATACGATAAGCAATTGTTTCTGTTGGACTTAATTTAACATTAACTCGGACAGCATGATATGCCCTTATCCAATCGTAATCTGCGTCCGGGTGTGACCCAATATCAATCAATAACCATTGTTGTCCACTATGATGCGTAACGATCTTCACATCCCCGGTTTTGGTTGCCCATAATCCACCAAACGGAGCATAAGGGAAATTATCATTCCTGTTGAATCGACGCAGGTTTAACTGTTGTTGTGTTTCAACCATTTGCCACCGTACTATTTCACCTTCGTAATGCCCCCACATGGGTTTGGTAAATTCGGTGTCGGATATCGTGTAATCCACCCCAAGTATTTCCCTAATGGGGTCACGGTTGGAAGAGGCTTGAACATTCATTCCAAAACCAAACACCGTTGCCATAATGATAATCACGCATACTAATTTTTTCACTTCAATTCCTCCATATAATGTAGAATTTACCTTTTCGTTAAAATAAGGGGTGGTCCGGTACCTACACTTAACGCTAACCGGGAATTTTGTACTATACGACCGTTAATTTCCCATAAAATGTCTTCAAAGGGTACAGTCACATTGTAATTCATCTCCATGTTGCGTTGGTTGTGATTGTTTCGCGGTCGCCGCATGTGAACCGCGTTTATGGCAAAACCCCGCACTTTCCGCCATTTGAATTCCACATTTATGACAAAACATTTTATCCCCTCCCGAAAATTTAGCTGATTAATAGCTAAACCGATGCTAGCATAAATAATAGCGCGGCACATACTGCCCGCAGCATAATGGATCAACGGATGAAAATGGTTCCGAAGTCCAGGTTTAACCCGTGGGAGGGTACGTTTAATCCAAAAGTAAAATTGATAATATGCGTAGCCTCAAGGGAGCCGTCATAATAAAAGGGGATTTCCCCTTTACCGTTTTCGACGATAATATTGCCTTCAAACCAAAATAAAAGGGTACACCCCGTATAGCGTATTGTTTCGGGATATACAACGCTAACCCATGATATATCCGGATAATGCATATGCAACGACCCGTGGTAAACGCCGTCGGGTATGTTTTCTACATGGAAAGAGTACGTGATGCGTCCGGGTTCGCCGCGGGTAAAGAAAACAGAGGTACCCAAAAACGTCCGGGGTGCCTCCGTAGAAACATATATAAAAAATATATGATAAACCGACGGGTTGGATTCGGACGCCGCCCTTACAGTAACCAACCTTTCCGTCGTGTCATGCCCGACGTAAAAACCATTGTTAAAAAGCAAAAGCCCGGGTTCACGCCCCCCGATTCCCAAACGGTCACCTTCGACGTACCCGTTTTCCATCGTCCATATGATGGTTTCTTCATCGGGGCAGAGTTGTTCATCAAGGTGGTTATGCAGGGTCAAGGACAAGGAGGTATATCCGCCGGGGTGCAGGGTGACGGGTTCCGCTTCACTTAGGCTCCCAACCATATACGCGGCACCGGAAAGCATACCCTCGCCGCCAATATCCCCGTCGTTTACACCGTCCCTAATAATCAAGCCGAACAAAATCGCCAAGGCTATACACGCCGCCGCGGCACCCGTCGCGATGTACCGCTTCACAAAAGACGGCGAAAGCCTCCTTTTTAACTGCTTTACGTTTTTATACCGTTTATTCGCGTCGATGGCGGTACAGCGCCGTGCCACCCGCTTTAGGTGTGCGTCGGTGATTCGCCGCGGGAAGTAGGTATTGGTCAGCATTACCGTTAACAATACGCCCAGCGCGTAAATATCCGCCCGATGGTCGCTTTGGGCGAAGCCGTACTGCTCCGGCGGGGCGTAGGGCTTGGTGCCGATGATTTCGGTGTCCCGTTCTTCATCTTTTTTATATTCGCGGGCGATGTCGAAGTCCAACAACTTAACGACGCCGTCAACCGTCAGCATAATGTTTGCGGGGGTGATGTCGCGGTGGATGATAGGCACGGGTTGGCTGTGCAGATACGCCAAAACGTCGCACAATTGGTACATGGTATCAAGGGCTTCCGCTTTTATTAACGCTCCTGTATCGGTTAATATTTCCTTTAATGTCTTGCCATCTATGTACTCTTCGATGATATAAAAGGAATCCTCGAATGAAACCGCTTCGGCGATTCGCGGTATATTTTTGTGCTTCAGCTTCGCCAGGCTTTGATAAATGGGGAACTTATATATCTTGGTGAAAACCTTAAGGACATAAAGTTTACCCCCTCCATCCTCGATGAGATAAAGGGATTTATCTTCGAAAGCGGAAAGTGTTTTGTTGACTTTATATCCCGCTATTTCCATTATTAACCTCCGCGTGCTATACTTGGCTTGAGGTGGACGTATGCATAAAAAAACCGGCGAACTGGATTTTGAACTCAAGCGTTCCCGCAATATCCATCATTACATAAAAGCAAACGAAGGCGAGTTTGACGATAAAAACTTTTATAGCCTGTTCAAGGCTTTCATCACCGAAAGCGGTAAAACCAAGGCGAAAATCATCGCCGACGCTTTCGTCAGCGTGCCTTACTTCTATAACCTGCTTAGGGGTGAGAAGCGACCCACGCGGGATATCGTCGTCAAGCTGTCCTTCGGGCTGGGCCTGTCATTGGAAGACAGCGAACGCTTGTTAAAAACGGCGGGGTATGGCAGCTTCTACGTACGCCATAAAAGGGATGCCATCCTAAAATATGCGCTTGAAAATAACTATAACCTTACGGAAACCGACGAAATGCTTGGGAAACATGGGTTCTCAATTATATCGGAATAAATTTGATTTGCACCTTCCATTACCCAACCCTTCGCGCTGTTTCTTTTTTATAACAGCCGGCAGGGGGTATATCCATAAACGCATTATATAAATTATCCGCAAGGAAAGCGATATGTTTGAGCAATCCAAACAAATCAAAAAGGGGCTGACGCGCGTTTTACGTATCAGCCCCGTTATTTTTGGCGGGAGCATGTAGGAATCGAACCCACCTAAGCGGCTGTTAACCGCTCACATCGGTGTTGAAGACCGTGGGGCACACCGGCACCCATCTGCTCCCGTAGGGTTGGGGTCGATTATAAGAGGTTATCCGCCGGATGGCAAGGGAATCAACGATTTCATCCTTGTAAAATCAAACGGGCGAAGTATAATGAGCAGGATCGCTTGCACGGAACTTTTATGGTACATATTGGGGGGATGATGCGGTGGACGACCTTTTCGCGCCCGAACAAAGGATATTCGACGAAGCCGTAAAATCCGCGCAGGAAACCGGCTGCGTCAAATGCAAGGACCTCGCCAAGGAATACGGCAGGCTGTTAAAGCAATTGCGCCGCGCCACCAAGGTGTCGGACCGCACGACCCGTACGTTAAACACAAGCAAGCACGACCTATTGGATAAAGTGCATTTCGACGTATTGACGGAGATATATAACCGAAGGTTCCTGGACGAAAACCTTGCGCGTATCATCAAGTCCATCTCGCGCTCCGGCGGCGAGTTGAGCGTGCTGATGATGGACATCGATTATTTTAAGAAATACAACGACACGTACGGCCACAGCGAGGGCGACGCCTGTTTGAAGGCCGTCGCGGAAGTGATCACGGCGTCGCTCGCGCGGGCGGATGACTTCGCGGCGCGTTACGGCGGCGAGGAATTTTGCGTGGTATTACCGAACACGGACGAAGGCGGCGCGCGTCTGATCGCCCGCAAGATATTGGAAAATATAAGAACGAAGGGTATCCCCCACGAAAAGAACAAGGCCGCCGAGTGCGTAACGGTTTCCATCGGGGCGGTGACGAGCGTCGCGGCGCATACGCAAACCGGCGATGACTATATTCGGCAAGCGGATATGGCACTGTACAAATCCAAGCGGAACGGACGCAACCAATACACATACATCGATTTCAAGGAGGATACACAATGATTTTGGACATGAACGAATATACCGCGATGGTAAACAAGCTCAGCATCAATATTATCTATTCGGGGCCCATGTGGGAGGACGGTATCAAGGGATTGACCGAAATGGTGCGCGTACATTTGGATCATGACAGCATAACGACCGGTTCGGCGAAATCGATCTTTTCCGTGTTCGTCGAGCAGGTGACGAACATGCTGATGTACTCGGCGGAGAAGGGAAAATACCCCGCCAAAAGCAACGAAACGGCCGATGTGCCAATCGGTATGCTCGTGCTGGGGCATAAGGACAATATTTTCTTCATCCAAACGCGCAACGCCGTAAAAAACGAAAGCATCACCCTTATAAAAGGCAGAATCGACCACTTGAATACCCTCGACAAAAAAGAGCTCCGCCAATTCCATAAGGAAATGTTAAAGGGGGACAACGACAACCCCGAATCAAAGGGCGCGGGACTGGGCCTGATCGAAATAGCGAGGCGGGCCACCGCGCCGATCGCCTATAACTTCGAAAGGCTGAACGACAGCCAATCGCTATTTACGATGTACGTGGAAATCACGCAAGAGGCTAAAACGGGTTTACCGCTGCAATAATCCTTCCACCAATACCTTAACCCCGATCAATATTAAGATAATGCCGCCGGCGATGGCGGCTTTTGTTTTGAACCGCTCGCCGAACAAGCCGCCGACCTTTACCCCCGCCATGGAAATAACCAGCGTCGTCACGCCGATCAACACAACGGCGGTGATGATATTTATGTACAGGAACGCGAACGAAATCCCCACCGCCAAGGCGTCGATACTGGTCGCCAAGGCGAAGGGGAGCATGATCCGGGGGGTAAGCGCAACGGCGGTATTCCCGGCGGGATCGCCTTTTAAGGCGCCGTGTATCATCTTCCCGCCCAAAAATGCCAGCAACGCGAACACGATATACGTGTCGAACGCCCGTATGTAATCGGCGAAACCCTGCGCCGCAAAGTAACCAATCAACGGCATACCCGCCTGAAACGCGCCGAAGTACAGCCCGACGGTCAACGCCTTGCGCCACGTCGCCTTGCCCAAGCCCAACCCCAGCGTCACCGCTACGGCGAAGGCATCCATCGAAAGGCCGACCGCCAATAAAAACAATTGAATGAACGGCATTATACGGTTCCCCTCGTATCCGTCATCCGTTCGGGGAAGACATCCAAATCCCAACCATCCCCGGCGGGCTTTGATAACAAACGGTAATACCCGCGCGCGGCGATCATCGCGGCGTTATCCGTGCATAGGATCGGCGGCGGCATCCATAACCGCAAACCGTTTTCTTCGCACGCTTTTTCCATTTCCGCCCGCAATGCCCGATTGCACGCCACGCCCCCGGCTAAGGCGATATCCCCGTACCCCTTATCCCGCGCAGCCTTGACGGCGTTCTCCGCAAGCACATCCACCACGGCTTGCTGGAAGGAAGCCGCTACGTCCGCCGCGTTGTAATCCTTGTTCTTGATTATGTATTGCATGACGGCTGTCTTTAGCCCGCTGAAGCTGAATTCGTACGCCCCAACCCGCGCCCGCGGGAAGCGGATCGCCGAAGGGTTCCCTTCCCGCGCCAGCTTATCGACCTCCGGCCCGCCGGGGAACGGAAGCCCCAACACCCGCGCCACCTTGTCGAACGCCTCCCCCGCCGCGTCGTCCTTCGTCCCGCCCAATACGTTATAGGTATCGTAGTCCCGCACATCCAACAAAACCGTATGCCCGCCGGAAACGACCAACGATAAAAAAGGGGGGGACAACCGCTCCGTGCGTTCGGTTGCTTTGCTCAAATCGCACTCCGAAGTGCCTTCCCCTTTTTCGGTATCCAATAGATTCGCGCACACATGCCCTTCTATGTGGTGTACACCCACGATGGGTTTTTTTTGTGCGAACGCAAGCCCCTTCGCGTAATTGACGCCCACCAATAACGCGCCGACCAGCCCCGGCCCGTTAGCCGCGGCGTAAGCGTCCACATCCCCAAGCGTGATACCCGCTTGCGCCAACGCTTGGTCCACGATATATCCGATGGCCTCGATATGCCGCCGCGCGGCCAATTCCGGCACCACCCCGCCGAACGGCGCGTGCAGCTCCGTCTGCGACGCGATAATATTGGAAAAAATCCGCCTGCCGTTTTTTACAACGGCGGCGGATGTCTCGTCACAACTGGTTTCTATCCCTAATACGATCATGCTTGGCTTTCTTGCGCCCCGTTTTCCCCACGGTGCAACCCGTATAAAAGACCGGCGATGATCCCCGCGAATACGAACGCCACGATGCCCAAGCCCGAGTTGATCAGCGCGCGGGCAACCTCGATCTGCCCCATCCACGCCGCGATATCGGCGAAGAAAGCGGCGGCGGCGGTCATGCCGTCGTGCAGGGCGGTCCCCTGCACCCAATGCGGGTTGAGCGCGAACAGCATGGCCACGCCCATCACGATACCGCTGAGCCCCCACAATACGCGGAACACCGCGTTGCCTGCCGTCACCGGAGGCGTTTTTTCTTCCGTCGTTTCCGTTTCCGGATTAACGCGCAGGTCATACACAAGCCGCATTACCCTTTCGGTGAAGTCCTCCGGCGGTTCGGCGGCCGGTGCCTCCAGCATTTCGGCGGAGGCGTCCATCACCAAATACAGTTCGCGGCACGGCTCGCACTTGAGTATATGCGTGGTCAAATCACGCGCGTCTTCGGGTTTCAACGTTTTTTCGATATAGTGCATCATGGCGGTTTCTGCCTTTGCGCAGTCCATAATGTCCTCCTATGCCCGGCATCCGCCGGGATACTTATATTTAATGGTTACGTTCTTGCCGTCAGCATTTCCTTTAATAACTTACGCCCTCTGAAGATGCGGTTCTTCACCTTGGAAAGCGGTTCGTTAATTATATCGGATATTTCCTGATAACTCATGTCCTGTTTGTGGTACAGCACCACGGGTACGCGGTACATTTCGGGCAGGTCGGCGATAATTTTATTGATGCGGTCGGTTTGCTCGCGGCGCAGGTAATGCGATTCGGGCGAGGCTTCCAACGGCTGCCCCGCGCCTTCGGCCATGTGCGTCTCAAAGGGTACGGTTTCGGCCTTCTTTTTGCGGTGCTGGTCGATGATGTGATTGCTCGTGATGCGCATCACCCACGTCGAAAATTTAAACGCGGGGGTGTATAATTTTAAGTTCCTGTATACCTTAAGGAAAACGTCCTGCGCCAGGTCATTGGCTTCCTCGGTGTCGCGCGTTTGCCGGAGGATAATCGAATAGACCAGGTTCTTATACCGATTCACGAGTTCGGTAAAGCAATCTTGGTCGCCGTTAAGGCAGGCTTCGATGAGTTCCATGTCGGTGCGCAGGTCTTTTTCCGGCATTGACGTATTACTCCCTCTCATCCTCGAATTTTAACGTCTTCGTCATGCGGTCCTTCCCCGCCGCGCTTTTCGCGAAAACGTCCGTCGCGTGGGAAAGATAGTTCCAAGGGTCGGGCATGGCGGGACTGTAATGGGTGAGCCACATTTCCTTAACGGCCGCTTTTTTGGCGATTTCCGCCGCCTCGCGGAAGGTCATGTGCATGTGCGCGGCGGCTTTTTCGCTTTTATCGGGGTCGCCGTACAGCCCCTCGCAGATGAACAAATCCGCTTCGCGCACGAAGTCCGGCAAGCCCGCCACGGGGCGTGTATCCGTGCAATAGGCCAGCTTCAAACCCTTGCGCGGCGGCCCCAGCACCATGTCGCTTGTGAACCTTCTGCCTTCATATACGATATCCGCGTCGGTTTGTCTTTGCAAGGGCCCCCAAAATTTTAACGGGATGTCCTGCGCTTTCGCCCTTTCGGGGTCGAATTTGCCGCGCCGCAGCAATTCCACCGTATACGCGAAGCAAGGCGCACGGTGCCGTAGCGGCAACGTTTTGATTTGAAGCATACCTTCATTATATACGTGCGGTATTTTATTATCCCATTCATAAAATTCCAACGGAAACGGCAAATCCTGCGCGATCACGCACAGCGAGCCGACGATTTTTGACAGCCCGACCGGGCCCAGCAGTTTTAAGGGCTCCGTACGTTCGGCGTTCGCCATCGTTAAAAGCAACCCCGGCAAGCCCGATATATGGTCGCCGTGGAAATGCGTGAAGGCTATCATGTCGATCTGCTTAAATCCCCAGCCCAGCATCCGCAGGGATACTTGCGTGCCTTCGCCGCAATCGAACAGCATCATGCGCCCGTCCACGCGGCACAGCATCGAGGATAAAAACCGGCCGGGTAAGGGCATCATGCCTCCGGTACCTACTAGGGCTACGTCAATCATGGTTACAGTATACACAAACCGGGCGGGCAGGGAAACTCCAACACCGCGCTCAGCAAAATTTTTGGGCGGTCGGCTCGGTGCGGGAAGTGAATTCATCGGTCATAAATGCCTCGATGAAGAAAATGTTTTTGAAAGTTGTTACCAAATCCAAGGTACTTCGTATTTATGAATATTTTCATCTCCGGTGATTATGGTCATCTTTTCCGAAAGCGCAGTCGCAATAATAATGCCGTCAAATGGGTCGCGGTGTAGCAACGGCAACGAATTGAAAATTTCGATATGCTGTTGACTTACGCCGACATGCCCCACCCCAAGTGAATCTACCTTAGCTATGATACCTCTTATTCCCGTTGGAAGCAGTAGCTTTCCTATGCGATTTTTTATTGCGATTTCCCACAGCGAAGTAACGCTGATGAACTTACTCAACGTTTTATCAGCTAAAATTGTCCGGGTTTGTTGTGACAATTTTCCGGGTTCAAACATCATCCATAATAATGCGTGCGTATCAACAAGATAATTCATCAGAACATGTACTCCTTCAAATCTTCTAACGGTGCGTTAAAGTCGTCCGGAACAACTATTTCACCTTCCCACAAGCCCAGTGCAGATTTGCTTGGGTCTGCCGGGCGCATAATCGTGAGGTTGTTATTCATTGATTCTTTCGCATCTTCCAAAAGAAAATCTAAAACAGTCACAACAACCTGACAACCTTTGGGGATTGTTACCGGTTCATATGGTATAAATAACCCATCATTGTAATAGGCTCTGTAGGTTTTTACTGCTTGCATTTTTACCTCCTTGAAAATTTAAGGTGCGCATTTATACACCGGCAAAACCGGTGCAGTACACTTATTCCCGATTCTTAATAAATCGCAAAATGCATAAACCGTCGCTTGGCATACCCTTAATTATTCCATATGGATAATACCCAATTGACTAAAAAATCCATCCATTCCCTCCTACGCTTAATTATTATTGTTGTTGCGGTTTTTGATATTGCGCTATTTACTATACTCATACAACGACCCATTGCTTCGGTGATTGTAGCACAAGCATTAAAACGGTACAATGAAGCTAAATTTTACTTTTTCAATCAAATTTATTTTACAACCCCCTTGCCAACCTTCCAACCATTATAAAAGAGCTGATATAAATGCCGCACGTTTAAATTAGACCTTCAAAGGATTTACGTAATCATTATAGGGAAATTACAAACATAGCAAAAATAACCCTGTAATCATCACCAATCACGGCAGGGGCGATACCGTTCTTATCAGCATGGATGATTATGCGATGTTCGAAGATTATATGCGGCACCGATATATTATAGACGAACTGGAAAAAACAGAAAAGGAAGCGGCAAACCCCAATACGGAGTGGCACACCCATGACGAAGTATGGAACGAAATTTGGGAACGGAGAAAGCAAAATGTATAACATCAAATCATAATGGTCGCACCATTATTTCATTTCTGATTTAACAAACACAATACCCCCCAAGATTGTAAATATAAAAATATGCGCCATACTTACGGCTACGCCGTTTAATAAATGTGTAAAGTTCATATGCAATTCGGGTATTGATCTGACGAAATATGTATAAATGTTAAATAATTGCGAAATGAAAGAACCCAATCTCGAAATGGAATCGGGAGGGGGCGGAGAAGGAAAAGAAACAAAGAAGATATAAAAGGCAATAAAAAGCAATAGAAAGCAAATAAAAATTCAT
>Ga0123352_10006413_pt1 | contig 17994 bp, 10 predicted proteins | sample TergutLab28metaG_FD_89700 | JGI IMG/M metagenome (GOLD analysis project Ga0123352, IMG submission 89700) | Labiotermes labralis P1 segment gut microbial communities from Petit-Saut dam, French Guiana - Lab288 P1 | ecosystem: Host-associated > Arthropoda: Insects > Digestive system > Gut ... | reverse complement strand
TTAACAGCCTTACAAAGACGAAGAATTGAAGCGGCAGAAATGAAGTTACTGAGACCTCTGGCAGGCTACACCCTTTATGACCACAAAACAAACGACTACATACGCCGCGAACTACGGATTAAAAGCATACTAGACAAGACAGATGAATACAGACGGAACTGGCCTTTACACTTACAAAGAATGCCACAAAATCGAATCTCTTTTAAGTCATACCACTACAGACCACAAGGAAGGAGAACAATTGGAAGACCGAAGAAGCATTGGCGCGAGCAGTTGTAACTGTGGAGACGGAACGGATCAAAGTGTCAAATCCTTTATGTTTATGATGATTATGATTACACCACCGATAATTTCTCCGTTTTAAATGCTTGCAGATGACTGTATCTTGAGACGCTTTAGGGTTTGGATTCTTCGTCCGATATTTTTTGAACGATCCATCAAAGAGAAAGCGGGCAACCACACAAATTTTCGGTATGAAACCTAAAGGGACAATTTTTCGAAGACGTAAGTGTAGATGGCAAATAATGTGACAATGGAAGAGGGTGGAAAGGTGCAGATGGGATTCACCAGAGTCACCCACAATAGGGACCATCTAGGGAGTATTGTAGCACTGCAAAAACTTTCGGTTTCCATAAAGTTTGGGGAATTCGACCAGCGGCTCAAGAGGAACTATGTTGTTATTTGCATCATGTCTATCGCAGATGATGGTAGATAGCTTTGCTGGAACAGAAAAGAATGCATCATTAAAAGGCAATTAAGTAAAAAATGAATTCCACCACTTTATATCGCGTCAGGATATTTATAAAACCATAATTTGTTTGTCCATGGCGCGACAACTCCTTAGTGGGCCAAGGCTTCCTCTTTGTCGAGGTTTTACGATCAAACTCAGACCCACCACATTCGGTAGGACTCCTCTGGACGGGCAACAACCATGACGCAGAAACCTCTACCTGACACCACACGACACTCACAAGAGACAAACACCCATGCTCCCGGCGGAATTCGAACCCGCAATCCCAGCAAGCAAACGGCCGCACACCCACACCAGATCGTGCAGCTAACGGGATCGGCTATTAAAACATAATAAACCTTGAAAATGCTGTGGCTTCTCTCTGCATCACCTGTTTGCTATATAAACATTCTGAATTTTACTTACAGAACCTATCAATCGGGATTATCAAATTGCTTTCAAAGTGTGACATTTAAAGACAGTTCCTGAGATTGTGTAGAGTCGGCCATAGTTACGTGATAAAATATCAAGAATGATACTGAAAGTGAAAGACGACAGTGTGCGGAGAAAAACACGGTCCGGTTCCACATTGTCCACTATAAATCCCACGTCAATTGGCCTGGAGTCGAAATCAGGCCTGTGAGGTGTGACGAGGCGACCAATCATCCGAGATATGCACTGTCCTAATGTGTTCGATATGATTCAAAGAACAAGAGGGCGTTGTTTCCCTAAATCACATCGACCAGACCAGCTGGTCTCTGTAAGGGAGAAAGTTTTTCATCTGTGGTGTATGAAATTTTTTTGCATATGTATTATCTAGACGACTGAGGCTTCAAGTTGGTACCCTGCTTCCAAATGGCAACGCATGATTCGCATACAGCACTCAAAATACCGACTTAAATACTCCGTCTAAGAGTAGCATACCCAGCGTTATCAAAGTTTTTTCATAATGAACCAAACGCAAAGTCAAATAAATTCATAATTCAGTCCAAATGTTTCAAATTCTTTCCTCTGCTGTGTAATTGATCATTCCACTTCCCACTACCTTGTCTTTTCCACTTAACAAAGCTCTGACATTCCATAGCAGAAAAATGAGCTGTTACAAACGGTGCAGTAAAGTTTCCATTTCCACCAGCTAAAAAAGTGCAGTGCCTCTTAATTCAACCCCTGCTCCTTCTACTAGTTCTTGTCTTTTCTTTTAGTCCTCAGATTTCAAATGTTTAATGGACTCAATTACCTTGTCGTTTTTTTTACGTTCATGGGACCGTGCATCGCAATTCTATGTCAATAAATGTCCAAAAATATGCAACTATACACAGTTTATTTTATCTGTAAACTGCTCGACATGTTTCGGGTGATTTCTCCACCGATCATCAGGAGCACACGTAACTGTATCCACAGCATCTGGTACTAGTCAACCTTTGTTGCTACCCTTCGCTAATGTGGAGGAGTAGAGACTGCAGTCTCAACTCCTAGCGACAGGTAGCAACAACGGTTGACTAGTACCAGATGCTGTAGATACAGTTGTTTGCGCTCCTGATGATGGGTGGAGAAACCACCCGAAACATGTAGAGCATTTTACAGATAAAATAAACTGTGTATAGTTGCATCTTTTTGGACATTTATTGACATGCCTTGTTCGTACCGCTCACAGAGTTCACCCCTTGAACTAAACGGCACGATTAGCGACCCGCAGAATAACCTACACAAGGAAGCATCTTTCGTTTTCTTCGTAGCATTCGGTTGGCAGTCCCAATCTCAGAGAAATAGAAGTCGCTTTAGCTACTTCATCATTATTCCTCACACTGAATGTAACTGCATCTACAGCTCGCTGCACGAGATAATAGTGTCTTATACACGCGTTGAAGTCTCCAGCGAAATTTATAACTGAAATCCAAGTTCAGAATGCAGCAACTACGCCAGTTTCTTTACGGGCATTTGCGCACAATCTTACAGTATGGCCGTCAACCGAAATCGTATTTAGAAAGCTAAATATCACCCCCCACCCAAACTGTCAAGAAATTCGTGCCCCTTGTGGAATCCGAAAATTCGATAAAGTAAGGCCAAGAGCCAGCCATTAATCAACGTATGAACCAGATGAATGCAGTCCACGTAGCCATATATTTCTTCAAAATCTACTTAAATATTATCCTCTTGTCTACACCTAGATTTTGTAAGTGGCCTGTAATCATATTACCCACGTATGTTACATGTGAGACACATCATATCTTCCTTTATTTGATATTATAACAAAGGATAATACATACTGTGGTCATGGGGCCACCAGAAAGTTTTAGCAGCTTCAGAACAACAAAACTACTGCCATCTTCAGGACACGCGTGCCATGAAGATGGTAATAGTGCGTCCCTCCGAAATATTGATATTACATGTTGCCATAAATAGACACTAGCATAATATTAAACTTCATCGCTAAGAAAAACACAAATCTTATGACAAATGATACGTCTCACTGGCCCTGAAGACCAACAGCAATTTATGAGTGCCGCAAGGCGCAGTTTTATTGTCTTTTATAAATTTCACATAACCCAAGTGTGTCCTGTGGAGAGTATAGATTGCAAGGCACTTGGTACTCCTTGAAGAGAGGTCACCAAATTGCCTCTTCTCCCCCCCTAATGTACACAAGCCCCTATAACCCCGCCTGTACTGACTGCAATACCTCCATACCGGACAGCTGCCATTGCTGTTCGCCCTCGCGCACCTTGAACAGCGGGAGCAGAATGAATGGCCTTGTGAAACACGTGCTCTTTCCCGTCATGTCTCCAGCGACAGGAGTTAACTAGCCCCACAAAAGCCATAGGTGACTCACAACTATTGAGACAGCACAACAAGCTGTCACATATTCTTTCGAAAACATGTAAGAAATAAGTTACTTTCGACTAAAATGGACTGTCTGTTTACCAAAATTATCCTCAAAGAGGTGGCAGGTACATACAAAACGTTCCGTTATCCCACTGTTGTCTGTACCCATTATCATTTTACATGCAGCAAGAAACTCTGCGTTATATAACCTGCAGTAAATATAAAACTGTCGCTGTCATGCCGTGAAGAGATTAGCGTTGGTACTAGATGGAGGTAAGTGATCAGCTTCACGCCCCGGCCACTTTACCCCCACTATCCTTTGAAGAGGAAGTCGTATGGGCCCCAGAGCTGGTCTTGTCTTGCCTCATACACAAAACACAATGTCTCGGTCGTCCAGCACGCAGCCCAGTTGCTATACCAACTACGCCATCACTTGTGACTTAACACTTCAGCGGCAGTATACGTATATTCCACCTTGTTCAATGCTATATAACAGAATTTTAACACGCGTGTAAGTTTTATGGAGTACCATACGACATTGAATGTAATGTGCAGTACATGTAATCTGTTTTAAATTTCATACAAAGATGGCCTCATGGCGGTCTAATGACCGAAACTTGTATCCAATAAGTTAAAAATAACAAAATATTGTTGTGTTTTACTGAAACATGTAACTTTATTGTTGTCTTTCTATACAACACGGTTTTTTGCCCACAAGGTTTCAACTAGTTTTCAGAATACAAAATAATTCCCTTGAAGAAACTTTCACTGTCCTGTTGATACGTCACGTGTTCTGAGAAACACAGAACGTTTATATATAATTCAGATCACCCTCATTCTTTAAATATTTAGTTAAAAATGAAACTGCATTCTTTAATAATACTTCTCAAATTTCTGCACGATACAGATCTTCTACTGTCCATTCCTGCCACAATTCATAAAGTGCTGCTAATTTTTTGAATTTATGCATAGAAATAGGGCATTAGATACTGGATATTTTACATTTTCCGTGCAACAGATGAGCAAAATTATATATGTATATATTACCAGCTAATTTCACTGGTTAACATATATAAGACAATTACTCCGATAAGTTTCTCGCCTCTTATTGTGCTGAGTTTAATAACGGCTTGGTTACGTGCCGATTCCCCCACAGGTCTGCACTGAATGAAATTTAAACACATACAAAAAATCTGATGTTTATTGGACCTGCATCATTGTGATAACTGAAGAATAAAAAACCAACTAGATGTCACTTTTTATTTTATTGTACTTCTTACAGGCTCAACACGTTTCGGGCACTACTATGCCCATCATCAGGAGCTCGCGACTATGATGTTGATTACCACATTGGTCGTTTCGTTCTTGGCTTGCTGTATGTTGGAGGTTAGGTGCCGTTAGCCTGGGGTGGTGTCCGGGCAACATCATAGTCGCGAGCTCCTGATGATGGGCATGTAGTGTCCGAAATACGTTGAGCCTATAAGAAGTACAATAAAATAAAAAGTGGCATCTAGTTGGTTTTTCATTCTTCAGTTACATACAAATAAGTTTTCTATAACCTTGTAATGATATATACTTGACTCGCTCCCGAATTGTCGTTGGTACTACGAAATTGTAATACTTCGCTAGGTTAGCTGAAATTACACAAGGTTTAAGTAAGCACGAAACATGTTTTGTGTTGTCATTAAAGTTGGATGTGGTACCAACTGAGCTTGAACCAGAGTTACGGAGAATCATGCTGCCTCTCGTTACAGTAGATGAGACAGTAAGCAGCAGGTTATTCCAAAACGTTGGTACGTAACAAATTACAAGGCATAACATCCCAGAAGACCGTAATGTAATCATAATTTACTCTGGGCCGCTGTTTGATTTTCTTATTCCTAAGCAGTTTTGTATTCCATTTATTACAGACCTCGAGGGCTACAAAATGTCTAGTGAAGTGGGACCACCCAAGAACCACTGAACGTTTGGACAGATATACACATACAGACCAACCTTTACCCTTTGACGAGTTTAAGTCACCTGCTTCCGAGATGCAATAGCGTACGTCACTGGGGGGGTCGGGGGGGTCGGGGCGGGGAGAGCTCTTAAAAAATTTATGTGAGAAGAGTGAAAGGACACAATCCCTTCTGGAATCTGGGGTTCTTCCCTTGTGTGGCGAGACACGGTTTAGAATTACTTTCACTGCTACTAAATTGTTAAACAAGGAGTCTGGTAACTTTCGCTTTCAGGGGAGGAGGACTCGTCCTATGGAAGGCCCGAGGTTAATCCCCCAAGTTATACCATGGAGAGGGGAAGAGAGTTTACGTTACTTTGATTATACGACCACGAGATCTACTGCCTGTCCTGTGTTCATAGTACGCCTTCTATATCTTACGTAGATAGTCGGGGTTCCTAGATCGAAACATAGACACGTCGCCTCCGACCTTTGTTTCCACTTATTACCCTCGTCGAAGTTAGGTCAGTGCGTCCCGCTGTAACAACGCTGCTAAGTAGCTAACAGTGTGGTAGTAAAACGAAATTTTAAATACTTCTAATGCCAGTGCCTGTCGTGGTACCTTCCCGAGATCCAGCTGAATTACAGCTTCACCTGTCTTTTTAAGTCTTTGAGGTGGAATATTTACGAAATGTTTTCCTACCAAAATTTTGTACGCGTTCCTCGTCTTCTCCCTGCTACTTAAGTACCTAGGGCCTCCTAACATGTTACATACATTTGTGCTCAAAATATTAGTACAAACCGCGGAGGTATTATTATGTAATATTACCAACAGTCGGAGAGCGCGGTAGCATAATGGTTAAGGTGCTGTGTTACAAATCGAAAGATCGCTGGTTCGATCCCAGCTGGTGTCAGTGGATTCTTTATTGACATAAAATTCTTCCGATCGCAATATCGCCCTGGGGTCGACTCAGCTTCTAACATTTCCTGGGCGTAAAGGCGGTCGGTGCGTAAGGATGACAACCTTACCACCATCCTGTGCCGTTGTCACGAAATCTGGGAACCTTAACTTCCAGGAACTGATTTACCTTTTTATTACAAACAGTCTTTAAGTGTAGATAACTTTGCACTGCAGTACTTTGAGCAACATCAGTTCGTTTCCAAGAATCCTAGCAAATACGCTATAACAAAGCATTGACTTTTCGACCAGCCGTTGGTTTCTTCAACACCAGATTTACCTACGTACTACCAAGGACTCCATTTCGGATTTTCCTTCAGTATAATTCTCGATGTTAAATTTCCAGGAAACTTGTTCATGTTTTCTAAATATAAAAAGCCAATTATTTTCGGCGAGTTGCCTATAATTTGTTTGCTCCATAAAAAATGTTAGTATGATAAAAGCCAAAACATCAAAAGCAGGAATTGTATGCTATTCCACATCCTGATCAGCGTTTTGTAAAATGAAATGATATAAAATTTTGAACAAAAAAAAACTTTCCAGAATGCAATTCTGTCGTCTTACGTATATTTAGTAAAGTTATTCCGAGACACGAAATGTTTAAACATTGTTAAAAAAAAGTATTACACTTAGTCACGTCATGATTGTTGATGTTTGTATCTTATGATACCGTTCTGTGAATTGTTATCTGCATTTGACATAAATTATTGTAGAATACAATAATATTAACAGCCAAATAGATTCAACAATAAAAAATGTTATTGATAATTACAATCAGCTCAACATATCCTAAGGATGGGCGAAATTATTGCCGGTGCATTATACCACAAGCTGAAAACACAGTCTAGTGCTCCTTAGGATGGGCGAAATTATCGCCCGAAACATGTTGAGCTGATTGTAATTATCAACAAAACTTGTTGTTGCATCCAGTTGGTTGTTTATATTATTGTATCAGTGAAGCACGGTAACTCAAACATCATATTTATTGTAGAGTAGTTTCTTCAGGAATCAATAAGATTATTTCTTCTAGACTTCTGCGACATCACTCGTGTTTTTAACGTCCATAGAAGTTGCATTTGTACAAAATATATAGACCGGCAGTAGTCATTCAATTATTGGTGAAATATTCTCTGTCGACCAAAACGCTTCAATTCCGAATCTTGTGCCACCAATATTAATTTCATATATAATGATGAAAAGTGTTCCCAACGTCGTAATTCTGCTATTATCTGACTTCCATGGTCAACTGAAAATATTCCATCACTTGTCAGTCACCGTTCATGCTGCAAGGCTTGCAAATTAATTCCCGAGCTACTCTCCAGGCGGAATTACGTGTTAGCTTGGTTGTATTTCCGTATAATTGCAAGTTTTGGATACAGATGATTTAAGCTGATAACTCGCTTTGTTTAAAAATTCAAAGGCTGTGCTTATGATGATTCTGCCTTGCCGGGACACTGCTGTAAAAAAAATGTAGGCCCTTCTGAACTCCGCATACAAAGAGTCTTCTTATTCCGAAACTAGTACACAGGAGGGCCATACGTTACATTTCAGGTCACGTTACGTTGTCCATAAGACGGAAATAAATCCGTGTAAACAGATACGTGTCTGCCATGAACCCTTTAAGGACGAAATATTATTCCTTTATGTATATTTATTTTTTGTACCGCAGAGGAAACACTCTCAGTTACAAAAATCAGCCATTTAACGCTGCATAGATCAAGAGTCGAGGTTTATTTTAAAGCCGGTAGTGCGTAAAGTAACCACTAGACATTGAAGGGTTTATAAGACTGTTCATGACACATTTTATCACCATTTTGTACACATAAGAACATCAAATATGAGTTACAATGTTATATGTCCACATGTCTCGCTTAAACGTAGAATTATCATCCTCTTTGGCAAAGGGAAAATAAAGGAGACGATCAAATGTAAACACTGAGATGAGAATTACGTTCTGTGGGATCAGGTTCCGAAGGGGTAGGAGGCAAGACACAACCCAGATTACGGTTTTCGTGATGGTGGTTCAAGTGTCAACCACGATCACATCTGTCGGTACTGCAGCCTAGAACTTTACGAAGATTGTCTCCAGGCAGCAGCATTGCCTACTCTATCAAGCTTCCTATGATTTTTCAACTTTATGACGTGCATGTGTTTACCGGGTAGCTCAGTCGGAATAGCGAATGACTGCGGTCTGGACGGTCCGCGATCGAATCCCGGTGGAGACGAGATTTTCCGCCCGTCCAGACCGGCCCTGGAGCCCACCCAGCCTCCTGTAGAATGCGTACCCGGTCTTTCCCGGAGCGTGCTGCTGACCACTCACCCCATTCTAGTGACGTGGTCATGTAAGAGTAGATCTATACCTCTACCCACCCTCTGGGCCACACCGGGCCTGTAACGATATCGCTTTACCTTTACCTTTTTATGACTTGCATGTAGTTGATAAGACTACGTCAACCTAAGGGCTATTGACTACAACTACAGTGCCAAATGGAGACTGTGGAATTCTCCAATTGCACTTTGAAAAGGGACGTATACCAGTCCGTTAATAGTCAGATAACAGATACATACTATTTATTAGTGGAGCCAAGTATGCATAATATTAGAGTACAAAGCAAATGGTGCTGCGCCTGCTAACACCAGAATACGTTAATAATACGTTGGACTCAAAGAGGGCCGCTCAGGTGATGGGTTTCATGCAGTGTTAAAAGCATTTCAGTTTCCTCGATGGTTTGTAACACGACTGTACTTTAAATGTACGTAGGCTTTGACGTTGCAAGCGTTGCGCATGCACCGATTAATCACACATTACCGTTTTAGGTAGCTCAACCTTACACGTAAACAGTAACAGGAGACTGAGAACTCAGTTTGTTCATTCGACCTTGCGAAGGTATGATGCAGCTTTATATCCGATAACAGGAACATTTGTCGCTTGCTTCATTTGGTGAGTAATACATCCGTTATGACAGCGTAACTTAATAATTTGTGTCAAGAATTCGGTCAAGATTTTTCGACGAAGTTTAATTCCACTGAGCAAAAACATTCATGAGGAGAGAAATTCGCTCTGCTGCTCAACAAATCCCTGGTCTTTGACGGAATCAAAAACATTCATGAGGAGCGAAGTTCGCTCTGCTGCTCAACAAATCCCTGGCCTGTGATTGAAACAAAAGTTCCTTTTCCGTATTCAAAAAACCCGTCCCTAGTCCCCAACCCTAAATGACTATGTGAAGCCATAGAAATTTTATTCTCACGGTGGTACCTAAACTCTGTTTTTTGTATGTGACACCGTGTCTTTTGATAAATGAGTATCAACATGTAGGAAAGATCTGCCGCTTTCGTCTCTGTCTGACGAAGATTAAAGGTAAAAGTGAAGCAATCTCAGAACAGGCCTGCACAGGCCCTGATGGTTCCAGGAGGTTGAGGCTCCCAGATTTCAAGACAGTCGGCACATGAAGGTGGTAAGGTTATTAGCCATACGCACCGGCGACCTTTATCCCCCAGGAAATATTCCTGGCACTCATTTTTGTTAGAAGCTTAGTCAACCCCAGGGCCATAGTGCGGCCGGAAGGATTATGTCAATGAAATATTCCAGCGACACCATCGGGAATCAAACCCGCGGCCTTCCGGCTTGTAGCGTAGTGCCTCAACCAACTGCGCCACCGCGTGCCCACTGATGACGATTAAGCATGAATGATATAATTTTATGAAACCTCAACATTCATTACGCTTTTCAAAACAGCGTGCCTCTGATTCCCATTCTTAACCAAATTCACTTTACAAAACCCTCCCCCCGCTTTATCTATAAATCGTCCCCTTCAATTACCTCCGAGTCCTTCCAAGCGTTTCGTTAAAGTCAGGTTTACAGCCCGAAGTTCTGTATGCATTTCTTGTTTTCTCTCGAGCACGCTACCTGCCTGTCATCACATTCTCCTTCATTTCACTCCTCACTCTCTAAGTTTCTGCACATTCCTGAAATTTCGTGAATGCTATTCCCCCATATTCTCCTCGGCGACCTACTGTCGAAAGCTGTAACCTTCTGAAGTCTGTTGTCTTCTGACATTAGACTCCATGTTCCCTGGAAAAGTGTACCGATACTTTAAAGGTTTCCCTACACCTACCCTATTGATAGAGACAACAGGGTCCTCTAAACGTGGGCACATTTCTGTCGCTTGGTCTGAAATTTTGTTTCCACGTGTGCTGTCTACAAACGGAAAGATTAAAGTATACATACTGCAGTTCTTACGTAATTTGTATGATTTTGAAACACTTGTCCCCTCACACCGAGAACTGAGAGTGTTAGAGAGGAGGGTACTGCCGAGGGTATTTCTACCTAAGAGTAAGGAGTGACAGGAGTATGTATAAAATTGAGGCGACGCATGGTTTGTGTTTCTCAAATATTCTTAGAGCGATCATATCACATCCCAGAAGAGAGTGTTCTCCAAAAGGAACACCGTGAGAACGTCAAACATTTCCATGATTCTGACTTCATAATCGTCTCATATCCCATGCAGGCGCCGTCTTTGCTGTTTGTAGGAACAGCACACACACGGTTGCAACAATTAGCAAGCTCTATGGGAATTCGAAGTCTCAATGCGAACCCACCGGTGTGTGAACTGACCCTTGTTTATATATGTTAAACTTGAATAGCTTGCCCTGGGCCGAGCCCTGCTATATTGTGGTGTCATGATCAGAATATCAAGCAATAGCCGTGTCATTCATTCGCCTGGTATGAACTAAACTCCTCCTTTCTTGCACTTACAGCATAGATTAAGTAACAAGTTTCACCAAGTTCAATGTCACTTTACACAACAACTTTCTCCTCACGTCTGTAGATTTCTGTTTTATTTTTTTGTCATGTAATTCCTCTATACAATGAAACGCGTATCACTTCTATGCGGTTTCCTTACTCCTGTGTCATACGGCATGTTAAAAACGAAATGACACCACGTTGTACAGCAGGTGGGAGTATCATGCATACAGATGTAAGATTAATAGAGGTAAAAATTTGTTTTCTCACGGTTATTTAAACATCATGCCCTGAGAAAGAACGGATGTCTAGCTCCACGCATTCTCAACTTGTACACTAGGTGGGTTAATTGGTCAGCTTCACGCCGTGGCCTCTGCATCGCCGACGAGACAGCTGTCTGTATAAGTACTGGCCAAGAGACTGGGTGGGCCCTGTAGCCGGAATAGACGTTGTGTAAAGGACATATATCACTGCCTACGCCAGCCGTGGGCCGGGATAGCGTAGTCCTCTACGGGAAGGAAGAACTGGGGATCCAATTCCGGTGGGGAGCGAGATTTTCCGCACCAGTCTAAAACTGCCTGGCGCCAACCCAGCCTTCTGTACAATGGGCACCAGTTTTCTTTCAGGGTGTATAGCGGCCGGGGCGTGGTTTTGACCACCACCCTCATCTAGCGCCGACGTTAAAGAAAGAGAACAGCTACACCTCTACTCCCCCTCTGGACCTTAATGGCTTGTTCTAGTGTGCAGTTTTACCTTCACCTACGCCAACGACAAAATCTTCGAATAGTCACAAGGCGTTAATCACATGCCCTTTAATGCAGTACTTTTGCACACGCTCTGCAGGTTGTCTTGGTTGTTCTGCGGGCCAAACTCTGCTTGTTTTGCTAGGTCTTACCGCCTAACCACTGGGGTAGAAGGAAATTCGCGGTGAATTTTCGAATGCACTGAATTTTTGTGCTAATTTCTGTAACTTCGCGTTTTAACCGCTCGCTGGGGCGTGTTCCGCCAAACACCCAGTACTGCGTCCATTTCATTCTTTTCTTATGTTTATTGGACCGTGCATCATTGTGATAACTGAAGAATAAAGAACCAAATAGATGCCTCTTGATATTTTATTGTACTTCTTATAGGCTCAACATGTTTCGAGCATTACTATGCCCATCATCAGCAGCTCGCAACTACGACGTTGATTACCACATTGGTTGTGTCGTTCTTGGTTTGCTGTATGTTGGAGGTTAGGTGCGGTTAGGCTGGAGTAGTGTCCGGGTTGCAGGCTAACCTCCAACATACAGCAAACCAAGAACGACACGACCAATGTGGTAATCAACGTCGTAGTTGCGAGCTCCTGATGATGGGCATAGTAATGCTAGAAACATGTTGAGCCTATAAGAAGTACAATAAAATATCAAGTGGCATCTAGTTGGTTTTTTATTCTTCATTCTTTTTTGCATTGATAATGTGTTTAGTTAAGCAAACTGCGCCATTTTAGTTATTCCATATGTCTAGGAAAGACAAACTGTTACCGCAAGAGAACCCAATCAGCATTCAGTGTGTTTAAGCAATATATAATGGTGACGTTTCATTAGGACTCCCCGGTGTCGTATGACGGAACAAGTAACCTTAGGACGACGATTCACCCCCGTTTTAGCAAGGATCAGGATACAACGGAGATTCTTGAAACAAGTGACGTCGCTCAGCCGCAGTGAAATCCCTGAAACTTCATAGCAAGAGCTCGGCGCATTCTTGAAAAGATTGCACCAATCTGTTCATACCACAAGACTTCCTGGTAGCTGTTCGTTGAATTTCCTGGTTCGTTCCATCCTCTCAGCCGTCGATCAAATTGCCAACCCACTTTCTGGAATATATAAGTTGCTGTCTATTAACCCTCTTACGAAGAGCAGTAATAACAAATTTCAAACGAATTCACTGCGTTTTACCCAGTCATTTTGTTTATATGCTTCATACTATTCTCAGGATTAACAGCCATTAATTACCCGAACGACATTACACGTTTGTACTTTGTAAGGGAGATACACTTTCTTCAGTTAGAAAATGAATTATGAAATACTGGTTAGATTAAATTCTGGCTTCAAAAGGTTAATCCACTGAGCGTGAAGATCTGAAGTATGAAATTAATCTTAGTATCATCTGCTACACAATCTGCTTCCTGCCTCACATAAAACAGTTACATAAAAAATCAAACGATTACTCTGGTGCAGGCTTGTATTTCGTATTTAAATGTACGTACATTCTGGGGGAAAATTGTAAATTTTTTGAATGTTAAAACAGGCAGTGGGGCATAGCAACAGCTGTGCTTTAAATGGTTACAACAAGACCTTTACACGCAAAATTCAAAGCATACTTTTCTGTTCCTCTAATTTCTCTTTCAAACAGACTCATTATTTTTATCATATTACTTGATTTTATTTTTTGTGGAAATGTTATTTAAATCAGGGCCGACCAACATGCGGCCCATGGGCCCCTTGTGGTCCCCAGGCAAAATATTTACAGCCCTCTTTCACTCGAATAGTTTCAATAATGCAATTTAGCATGCACGACATAATAAGTCTACAGAACAGAATATGGCAAATTTATTAGCAGAGAAAATGTTCACAAACTATAGTTCATCACTTCTCAGACAGCACAGTAACGCATTCTTCGTGTTTCACAGAGTTTAGTACGGCCTACTGCCTTGTCATTCAACCGTACTTTCAGCGCGACTTATTGTTCGTAAATAAGGGCCTCTTAATCCAATCCTCCCCCACCCCACCCCCCTTTCGATATAAGTATATTACAACGTGCAGTCCTGAGGCGAGTCCTTAACGAGTTATGTGGCCCTGTTCAGGGTTGAAGTTGGCCAGCACTAATTTATGTCCTGTAAGTTAAATTTGTGCAATATAACCTCACACGTTGGCAGTGTCGTCTTGTGTGTAGCCTGCACATTACAAACAACATTCTCCCATGATATGTAGCTAATATCGTTATGTATCTCTATACCAAATTTCACCCGTTTAATTTCACCGACTTACTAGTGATTATCATCAGAACTAAAGCTGAAGAAAATTTTCACGCGACGACACGACGTAAACGGGCGTTTTGTAAAAGTGAAAAATCGTTATTATTTTTGGAATGTTGTCTCACACTTCATATTAACAACACACACACATATTAACATCCAGTGTTGTTTATGTCGCCTCGACATAAAATTTGAAACGTTCGCAATATTGTTATCACTGATTTTAGAAAATTAGACGGTATGGCGTTAGAACGTTCTGTAGTGACTGACCGATCAAACAAAGTTTCTTGAAAAATGGTCAATTATTCCACAAGTTGAAATCGGAAAACGCAACGCGTAAATTAATTCCAGTTTTCCCCCTTCAGAAAAGGATAAAAAAGCTTAAAACATGTGTGAGGGTGTGGAGTGGGTTTATGTGACCCCTACAGGACCACTGGCAGGCCCTCGCAAACGCGACAGTAAGACCTCAGATTCCACAAACTCCTGCGGTATCTTCCCGAACTGCCTGAAACCTTCCAAACGGGTCTCCCTTTCGTGGAATTTACTGACTGAATTCACGATTAACACATCATTGTTTTCTGGTTTATCCCAGCCTTGAAATCGTTTGGAAGAACCTCATTGCCCCATTATAATATCACTTCTGTGTAACATTGTACAATCATTATTCGTGACACAACATATGTATGTTCACTGCAATGAGAGCAGCCTGTAGGCCTGCTATAAAGTCAGATACCTACATCACAATGCTGGCAGAAAACCTAGCTTTGACATTTGGCTTGCTTCCAGTAACAATTATGACACGCAACTGATGCAGTGACCTCGAAGTTGGTGCCAGCTTTCTTTGGAAGGAAATTAAATAAATATGAACAGAAAACCCCTAAATCTATGCTTATGAAGTGATAAGTATCACTGACAAAAAAAGTGTAGATTAACCTTTACGTGATGCACCAACAGTTTAACATTCAACAACTGTACGCTCTGCCCACACTCTATATATGTGTTTTGTATTTATCTGAGAACAAACAGCGACTTGTGCCACTTACACCATAAACTGATTGGATTTTATAACCGAGACGAACAGTGTTTACAGCGCGGTACGAACTGGGTCTTTAAATGAAGTAGTCTGTTCTTCGTCTTTAAAGGGTTAACTTCTGTGCCACGTAGCGTCCAAATTGAAAGCTTCGTTTATTAAATAACACAGACTACTGTGCAGGTACAACTTCCAAATCAGCAGTAATCCTTATGCTGCTTGCTTCTTTGTGTTTGTTAAAATTTTACGAAACCAGTCTTCATAACCGTGTAAATTGGCTGTTCTCAGAAGAGTATAGAGCAACATACATGTTAAATTTATTACTCCGTTAGGCAGATTCATTCGCCGGTCCAAACCCTGACACATGAATTAGTGTTCCAGCAGCTCGGTAGAAAGAACTAAGTGTTCATATAAACGCACATTATTTTGTGATCAAACATAGGACAGGCAACGCCTAGAACAATCTTTATTTGTAAAAGAAATTGTTGTAGATAATTAAAGTGTTATGGAACATTTTTAAATATGTTTATGTTTTCGAAATTGTGTACAAATAACTCCATGGAGCAAATTCCTTCCTGAGAAGTTAACAGGTGCTCAGGTAGTCAGGAAATTCCCCACATTTTATTGAAACCGAAGGTTCATTGCCGCATTCACAAGAGCCCCCAACTTGCCTCTATCCTGAGCCAAATCCAGTCCATGCCCTCAGTACCACTTCTTGAAGATCCATTTTAATACTATCTTCCCATTTACGCGTAGGTCTTGCAAGTCGTCTCTCTATATATCTCTCTCTCTCTCTCTCAGGTTTATACGTTAGCTTAATGACAAGAATCCAAAATTACCAGAAGGAAAAATCTGCCAAAAAGTCACTGCAGTAATGAAATATTTCATGACTTCATACAGCAGGAAGTTTATTGAAGAAATGATAATTACGGAACTGGCTAACAAATATTTCGCCTTGTACAGAAACCGAAGGTTCGTTACCGTGATTACACCAGCGCGTACAGGATTCTACCCAGAGCAAATTCAGCCCATTCCACACCCTTATACGCCTTTTCTTCAGCAATTCTCTAGTACCATCCTTCCAGATATGTCCAGGTCCCAAGTGGCAGTTTGACATTTTTAGGCTATACAAAATTATTTAAGACAAGTTTTTCACTGAAATGGTGATTCATGGTCTTGTAAGGTTATGACGTTGTGTAGTGAGGTAAAAATTTATTGTCGCCCTTCTACCCAGAAGATGGATGTAACAGGTTCTTTCAAACTTTCTACGTCGCTTTCTTCTTTTTTCCCGGTGAGACATTCCCATTGTGGTTCAATAGCAATATAGATAGGAAACGATAAAATATCAAACGTAGTCTAACACAGCTTTCAGTTAGGCAAGTATTAAAATTATTTTAAATCATATCTCTCAGCTACATGTTTCGGCTCGTCCGTCTGGATCCATCTTGAGGCTGAATACAATACCCTTTAAAAAAGTCCAGCCCCAAGATGGCTCCAGACGGACGAGCCGAAACATGTAGCTGAGAGATGATTCAAAATACATTTTAATAACTGCCTAAGTGAAAGTTGTGCTAGATTATATTTTATATTTATATTCCGCGTCACATTCCACAGAACAGTAACCTTCTCATAACAAAATCCTCATTGTCAAAAACGCAGTGGCTTGCACTATAGTGAACAGGGAAGAAAAAAACACTTTGCCAAATTTGAGAATTGTGCGGGTTACATTTAGATCCGCAGGTCAAGCCTACTTTGTTCCTCTAGCCTAGACATAAACTTCGTTAGTCATAGGCAGAGAATAAATTATCCGGAGATTTTTGTATGAAATTTTAGTTTATCACGGAATAAGTATGAAATTTATCCTCTTCTGAGATTTGGTCAACCAAACTACACGATGTCAGTCACATCTCAGAAGACGGTACTCTTCAGGAATTATTGAATTATTCGGTGACTAATTATAAACTGTCAAGTCCATGTCTCCATCCCACGAGATAAGAACTAATCGCCGTACTTGCTTATTCTGTAAGTTGCAAAAATACAGCTTTCGTGGATTACTTGCAGGTAGGATCCAGAAATTTGCCTAAAGTGTGGGTCTCCTCCCCGCGGACCGACAGCTTCTATTACGCGGTCCGCGGCCACATTTGTAAATTACGTATTCTACAAAAATTACATAATAATTCAGGCCGTTACTTATTTACACCACTTACTGTTATTTGCCCACGTGCGGCCCGCGAACCAGCCCACAATAACCTCCGTGGCCATGGCCTAAAGGAATTGATACACCCCATTAAATCCTAGCCAACAGAAACGCCTTCTCGGGCAAGATTCAAAACATACTAAATGCAATACAGGAAATAGCCTGGAGTATAAGATATCCATTGGTTTGCTGAAAAGATGGAAATGACAAAATAAAACACCAGTTTTGGCTGTGCGGACGTCAGCTGGTGTGACATAGCCAAGTTTCTTATGTGTGTCTATAAATAAACTCCGAAAATGTCTCATTTGCACCTCCCATGGGACATACCTCATGAACGATTCTCATCATCTAATTAGCTTTGTCTACCTGGTGATAAACACGCCGACAAAACCAGCCGAGAGAAGACACAGCACTTGCTGCCGAACTGTTGACATTGGGGGCCGTACAATACAGCACCCCCCCCCCCCAGCACCAAGAAAGAAACAATAGACAACATTACCCCCAAAAAAACCAACCATCCAAACAAAAAACAAACCCCCCTCCCCCCCCCCAACAAAAACCCA
>Ga0123352_10006412_pt1 | contig 17995 bp, 6 predicted proteins | sample TergutLab28metaG_FD_89700 | JGI IMG/M metagenome (GOLD analysis project Ga0123352, IMG submission 89700) | Labiotermes labralis P1 segment gut microbial communities from Petit-Saut dam, French Guiana - Lab288 P1 | ecosystem: Host-associated > Arthropoda: Insects > Digestive system > Gut ... | reverse complement strand
TGACCACGTGACACCCCTCTATCCGCAAAAGTTGGCACTAACTTCGCCGACCGGCGGCGGCCGCTCTGTCGGTATAGTTCGCGTGCGGACTAAGGCCACGGAGTTTGTTTGTTTGTTTGTTTTTATGTTGCTTACAAATGGACGTGAGACTTCACTGAAAACTGCCAGAGTTCGATTTCAGACATACTTATCCATATGCTCCTACTGAAAGGATGTAGAGCAAATTTGGTCCGAAACGGCATCAGAGAGAAATGCCCGACCCTTGTTGGTAATGCGTTCCTATGCAAGGCGACGAATATCGAACCCACATGGGATGAGAGTAGCTAATGTCTGTGTTCAACTGCAGGTATTGATTTATATTAAACTGAATAGGCCGAAGTAAAACGAAATTTATACCGTTATTATCAACGAAATTAAATCGAAACAAGTTAAACTCTAACTTTGTAAACATGGGACTAAAATTATACGTTTCCACTCTGTTAAGGACTGAAGCTCTGGAGGCGGTGACTATCAAAACAGCAATCTTCACTTGCAAGTCTGCTACTTGGTGCCTGGGAAATGCCTACCCAATAAGATTATATACAGCAGATTTACATATATAATTATTGGCGTAAATGCAAACATGTGTAGTCCTTCGCTAAAGCCGAAGGGTGTGCTGCTTAACGACCTGGTCGGCCAACCGCAATGACAAACACACACCGGAAGTCTCGAGACAATGTCTGTTGAAATGATGTCTCCGAAATACGTACAGCTGTTATTCAAAAGCAAATCGTTTACTATCCGTCAATCGCAGCTACCTTTCTTTATTTAGATATAGCTACATATTTCGGTCGTCAACGACCATAATTTAAAGTAAGGTACAATGCAATACGAGTGCATTCACTATGTGGAATACCACAAGTTGGCAGTAACTGTTTGCAGTATAACATTGTATATAATTTTAAAACCTGATTGTAAACTAGACGGCGGTTGTAAAATTTTAACTCTTCTTACGACATATAATAGCGAAGTTAAAATATTAATTTGTAAGACACAATTATTAAAATAAAACATATATATACATAACAGTCGAGAAGTCGGCTACGTGATATGAAGTAGAGCTGATAGTATGGTGTATATATCACGCCAGAACGGTGTAGTTGGTAGTATAATTTCTTCTCAATATGTATTATGGTAAAGTTAAAAAACATTAAATTGTAAGACACCATTATTACAATAAAACTTACATATAAGAACAGTGGATAGCTCAACAAATTTCATATTCCATTGTATACATTTTAACATGGTTTCCGTATTGTGTGATACGACGCCATGTCATTGGATAATCCGACCCCAAGGTCGAGGCAACGTAGTGCTTTGTGCTTAAAAATGTCCGAGAGGAACTGCATATTTCTACTACTGAAAATAAGGGTAGTACGTTGCGTCCAAACGTCTAGGTCCGACTATCTGACGCAGCGCCATACACCAGAAGAACGGAATTCTCAGCTACAGCGCCGTGAAATCATTACAATTCAAAAACTCTAACACATATACACTTGAGACATTTTAAGTTCTCAGAGCCATGTTGCTGAAAATTCAGTTCCTCTGTGATGTTAGGCCATGTCGAATGGTAGTTACTAACATTTCGAAGGATAGTAGTGTCTTTATCTTCAGGGTCCTTTAGGCTGCTCGACCCTGAAGCACTAAGATCCTGCAAAACCTCGACAAAAATTTACCAGTCGACATAATAATATCAAAGAAGACCTGACTGTTACCTTTTCCTATCTCAGAACGCACGATCTGAGTTTCGTAATAAGTTTAATTTAAGAGTAAAAAAGACTGCACATCTCGACCACAAAACACAATTAACTAGGGAAATGTGCATTATAATTCGAAATATGTTAAGTTTGTATGGTTTTATACGTCCGTTAAACTGAAAAGAGTATTACAGTGACTTTACAGCGAAAGAACCAGTTCTTTTATTGGCCTTCCAGCCGGTAGAGTCATGGTTGCTTTCGAGACTCGTTAGGATTCAAAGCAATATTTTTAATACATTTTTATTGGGTCCTGCAGTATCTTGAGTGCACAGTCCATTTTTTGATGACAGGGAGAGTTTATCTTTAAAATCATGTGCTAATTCTGCCGCAACAGAGTAATTCGTGACACTCGTCAGAGCACAATGACATTTAAATATGCTACATGCACACTACTCTAAGTCTATCACTGTACTACAGTGTACACATTTGAACACTGCACTGCAATTAATGTGTACAAGTTTACACGCTGACAGCCTCTGTCAGTGCAGTTTCGCACAGAAGGTCTGGCAGGAGTTTTACCAGACTACACGGAGTGACATACCAGAAAGCACCATTCTGCTCAACCACCACCGACAAACCCTCCAAACCTCCATGCATAGCTTACAATAAAATAGACATAAATTTACCGTAACCGCTTAGGTATTGCATACATAATTAAAAAATCGTAACTGCGAGAAAAATATGTTCCTTAGAAACCCGTATTAGCAACGGAAATTATATAGAATCCGCGCCTTGATGAGTGAGAGAAAATGGTATTTTGAATTCAAATGCCGGGTAATGCTCATGAGGAATACCGAACTAATTAAGACTGAAGAATCATGAAGGGGGACGTATAAGCTACATAAGAAGACAAGCACGCTAATTAACTAATTCCACAGAAATTTGTACTAATTAATTACTATGCTCACAGTGTAAATTATCAAATTTTAATTATAGAACGTTACATGCTTAAAAATTGTAATTTGATGAATGTCTATATAACTTCCATTTGAAACATCTGTTGATGTGAGGACTATGCAATACAGTAGGGTGGAAAAATGCACGCATTGTATTGACAGTACTTGTTAGACATGAGAACAACGGTCCTGTATTTGTGATAAACATCATTATAACTTTGAAATTATAGACCTCTAATATTATCTAGGGGTTTAAAATAACCAACACCATACTTGCACGAACAAACTAAAGTCACTGTAATTCTAAAAAGGAAGTTAAAAAATACCTATTACAATTGCAACGAATTACTCTGGCTGTAAAAAACGAGTAATTAATAGAACTCATATTTAAGCGAGTTAACAAAATGTACAGCGCTGCAGGACGAAAACATTAAATATATTCAAACGTAATATGACATTATTCAACAACCATATAGGTATGTACAAACACACCATTAACAGAATACGGCTGAAACTGGTATTGTTTCCTCTGTAAAAAAAATTTACAGGCACACATGTAGTCAGTTTATAGTTTTTAAAATGCAAATAACTTTCAGAACAATAGCTCACACCAAACAGAGAATTTTCAACCCATCTATACAACGACAAAACTATTATAACAATTCATAATCGTGTAAAAATGACATAATTAAATTTATTCTACGGTTATGAAATCATTAAAAGGCCGGGAAAGGATTGGGGAAGAGGGTTCGTTGATAGAGTGCAGCTATTTGTAACGTCCGACCAGATAAGAGACGCTGCCGCGCATTTCCGCCTGAAGACAACGACAGACCCATTTGTAGAAAGGTAAGCCCAAGATGATGGACAATGTTATAACAGTAGTGAAGATTGCTGTAATGTACTGCTGTCAGAATGTGTTTAAAGTGATTTGATAATTGAAGAATTTATGAGCAAGAAGACACATCGTAACCACAAATGTGGCTGGATAACGCGTGGAGGTTTGGTACAAGACACAGACGCCCAGACAAAAGCTAACAGCTTATTCCAGGCTTTGGCCAGCACTCTTTCCAGTACAACATGTATCTTACAGGCAATTCCAGACAGTTCAATTAAGACATTCCTTTTCAATAGAAAATCCGTTAATGTTTAAAAATTACAAATCAGTATGTAATTGCCGTCAGCACACTTGTTTATTAAGATTATTACACTCTACAAAGATCTAACAGTAATATTAATATGACGTAAATAGCTGTGTCGACAGCAGTTACATACTGATCTGCAGTACGACTTTCTGTTGTGTATCGGATGTGTAACGTGTTCCGTACACTCTACACATTTTTAAACACGTCTGGGGTGGTGTTCATCTCACACGCGGTAACTGTTGTGGTGGATTCCTTATACTTTCTACATACAGCACAGCATATGGGATAGTAACTGCTCTATACTCATGTTTCATCTCCCTAGGCGCTAAACGGGTTCTAATGACACTTTGCACCAAAATTATACAAAGCAATCCCCCGAGGAATTCTATTTTGTGTATCATTTAATTTGCACGAAACTGAAATTCAGCTTTACAGAGTTCAAGAAGCAGCTTTAGTACAAAAAAGAATTTAGCCCTGCACAGTGTAAGGTACAGAATGTAAGGCAGCGAAACGTCGTCCTGTATTGGCACATCACGCCATTAAACTGTACGGGAAATAGAGGCAGGATCAAGCTATTCTTACCCTCAGCACCCCATATCGATGAGTGGGATTAGTTTTACTTTCCGGCCGCTTTGTCCCTAAAAGAGAAATCCAGATACCGATATTTTAAGAGATAGATGGCCTGAAAATGCGGTCTGGATGCCGTAACAAACAAACACACACACACACACACACACACAAACCTGATATTTCAGTCACGCAGCTCCGGCCATCCAGCATACTGATAGTAACTATACTGACTGATCTTTATAGGTTTGTCAGGTACAGTATACAAAAATAAGCACACAAAGTTATCTGTACAACATCGAAGTAGGTTGAACATGTGTAATTTTATAGGCCCATAAAACTACACTGTGGGCCGGGAAGCTCCGTCGGTATAGCGACTGACGACGGACTGGACGGTCCGGGTCGAATACCGGAAGGGACGAGATTTTCCTCCCGTCCAGACCGGCCCTGGGGCCCACCCAGCCTCCTGTAGAATGGGTACCGGGTCTTTCCCGGGGGTAAAGTGCGACCGGGGCGTGGTGCTGACCAGTCACCCCCTTCTAGTGCCGCGGTCATGGAAGAGTAGAGCTATACATCTACCCACCCTCTGAGCCACACCGGACCTGTAACGGGATCACTTTATCTTTACCATAAAACTACACATTAAAATCTGTAAATTTATATAAGGAACATGGTTTAAACCAGATATTTGTTTTAAACAGATGCCGACATGTTGTGTATCTACATATTCAACAAATACGAGGTACAAACACAATGTACAGTTCTTCTCCAACTTTAATTAGTTTTGTAAATAATACTTCTGTATGCTAAGAGTTTTCTCCTATAAAACTCAGAACAGAATTTACTTCTATTTTCGCTCTGTTACGCTTTGAAATGAAATGGCGGGGCCAGACCAGGTACACACTAATTGCTCCACATTTGATATCTTTCACGAGAAATACGAAGCTCTCACTCATTTTCGTTGGTACTGAACATAGATGTGCTGCAGCTACGCAGTTCTTCAGGAGTTGTAAGCACCGTAGCTGGGTAATTACTTGGCGACGTTTCGGGACAGCCTACTGGTTCTATCTTCCCACCCCTCAACACAAACCGACAGGCTGTCCAGAAACGTCTGTAACTACGAACCTACGCTGCCTAACATCGCAGAAGAGCGAAGGCCTCAACTACAGGACGACGAAAGCCTGGAACCTCGCATATTGACAAAGCTACTTCATGGAGATAGGGGACCGCGGTGGCACAGTGGTTAAGGTGCCTTGCTATAAATCGGAAGGTTGCTGGTTCGATCCCAGCTGGTGTCATTGATATTTTTTATTAACATAAAATCCTTCCAATCGCACTATGGCCCTAGGGTCGGCTCAGCCTCTAACAGAAATGAGTACCAGGAGCATTTCCTGGGGGTAAAGGCGGCCGGTGCGTAAGGCTGACAACCTTACCACCATCCTGTGCCGTTGTCATGAAATCTGGAAACCTTAACTTCCTGGAACCCTCTGGGCCACTCCAGGCCTGTAACGGGACCGCTTTACCTTTACTTCATTGAGATTCTGGCCCTCTGAGACGTGAGGCCGTACAGTTGGTTAGACAGGTACCAACGTTTCGGAAGAACCAGTCAGCCTGCATTTTTATATCAGAATTAGATTTTGCTGGTGTTTAATAATGCAGCAAACTGCGCTTTTCCAATTAATGTTACGGGAAACAGTACGTATGTAGATCGTTATTATAAATATGCAACGATTAAGCAGTCTTCTTCGAACTGGTGTGCCAGCACTTGTGACTTGTATAAGTATGTTTTTAGACACTCCGATCAATCGTATAAACACCAGCCACAATACACACGTAAAGAAATACAGTTTCCATCTTCTAAATGTGAATGATTCGTAATCAATTCACACTCTACGCATACGTTGCATATCCTGCTTCTAGTTATGCCAATACTACGCACAATAGTAATATTAATAGCAATAATAATAATAGTTCAATAACATGCTGAGTCAACAACCATAAGGCACATGACGAAAAACTGCAACGTCCGTACACAAGAAAGAAAGGGCAATAAACAGGACATAAGAAACAATCATAAAAAGAAACAAACGAAAGAATACTGAAATAAATAACTGGGGCACCTAATGTCATAAAACTAAAAATCTATATCAAATACCAAACTAGACTTACTGTTAGTGTTACACTGTGCCTTCTGTATACATCAAGAAAACTACATGCTGAATTTGCCGGACTGACACACCGGACGGAGGGACAATTTTTGAAGGATGGACTAACGTGAAACAGAGGAAAGCCTGGGGGTTCCTAGTAAGAAATGGAAGACCAATAACATCCATACTAGGTGGACAAGATTTAGAACCCAATGAAACATTGATGACAAGAACTGCATCAAGCTGATGTCTCGTCTCACGCAAAGTCCGTTAAGTATTTGAACAGTATTAGCATAACTGCAGTTATTACAGTCTGGGGAAAAGAATCGAGTACATGAGAGAGCTACAAACTTACATTGAAAGCGTTGAGTTTATTAGCTTCAGTAGAGGTAACTGTAATCCGCAAGACAGATGCTTATCTAATTTAGGTCTTACTTACTTATTTCAAGGTGTAGAGTCCTTGAGAAGCTAACAGGTTCTCGGCTAGTCAAGAGATTCCCCCCATTTTATGGAACCCGAAGGTTCATTACCGCACTCACAAGTGCCCGAATTTAGGTCTAATAAGCGAAACATACAAAATTAATAAACAATCAAGTGTTGAAAATGTAAACGTAATATTACGAATTAAACCCCGCAACATTAATTGATTGTCAAAAAAGTATAATCGATGTGGGAGAAGAAGTAGAAATAATAATAATATGTACTATGGAATAAAGCGGCACAAACAGACAGAGACGTTACGACAAACAGGCCAGATATATAAATTAAAAATGAAAAAGAGAAAACATGTATAATGATAGGTTTTGGCAATACCTGTGGACAGAAATGTTGTGCAAAATAAGCAGAAAAGGAACTAAAATACAAGAGTGCATGTATTGAGAGAAAACGAATGTGGAAACTGAAATGTGTGATTATACCGCTAACAATTGGAACCACCGGAATAGTAACAAAAAGATTAAAAGAAGAATTTGGAATCCATACCCGGAAAAAATTCAATAGACTCACTAAAAAAGACAGCTATACTGGGAACATCACATATCATATGGCAAGCAAAGCAGTTTGAAACTTGGAGACTGAACTGTGGTTATCATCGTTGGTTCAGGAGAAGTACCAGGGAGAAAAGGCCTGTGACAAAAACAACAACAACGCAACAACAACAACAACAACAACAACAACAACAACAATAATAATAATAATAATAATACCCAAGCCTCAAAAACGTTGGTTACTACAATGGGCTGCGATGGCTAACACCTTGTTTTCTGAATTACACAGCCCTTATGATAAACCTTATTGTCTAATGTAACCTACCAGTCCCTACTTTAATACACATTCAGTCCCTCCCTTGACCTTCTGTGCCAGGTTTACTGTCTGGCCTGCCGATTATATTTTACCGTATATAAAAATTTAACTAAATTTCTCAGTGTTATAGACTAAGTAAAATTAATTCATTAATTAGTGCGGATATGTACTCGTGTAAGCTACTGCATGGCCAACAATACACAAGACCAAGGGGTCAAACATATTGTGTCCGGCTGCCATGTCTCGTTATGCAAATACGTAGTTTATATATTTTCTCGAGCAGAAACAAACCACAACTAAATCCCAGGCAGTGCAATGTAGAGGTAATTTAAGCAGGTCGTGTAATAGCAAACGAATGTGGGGCAGCAAAATAGCCTGCTGAAATTAGTTACGCTGTTAATGTAACATAACTGATGCAATATAATGAACGTATTTTGTGACCGCGAAATTTTTCAAACTGATTAAACAAATAAATACACACAAGAATCGTGTGACAGGTTTTCTGTATTCATTAATTTCACTGCATGTATAATAATCAACTTCAAAACTAAACTTTGTTACTCTCTATATTATTTACAGAGATTATTATCAGTGATAACGAACTTTTGTCGAAAATGAAACTGACAATCGTTACGGATGATAAATTCCAGTAACATACTTAAGCTATTCCAATAGAACAGTCCGAGCGGAATCAAAATAATCAGGCACAATGTGTTACACATCACCCACAGAAATTTGACACTGCAGCTAATTCGAAATTAATCAGAGAACTTTTTTTTTTATTTACTGTTTAATTTAATTCAAATGCCAACTGGGAAACATAAGTGTTTGAACACCTTGTAGCACACGGTTGGCAGGCTGTCCTCCTAAAAAGTGCCCAATTAGTGTGAAATATAATCGCTACAACTGACACGACGAGGAAATGAGAAAGACACCACTGATATTAATATCGACAACTGTAACAAGACTGATCGACGTAACAAACCACAATGCACACCTTACGAAGAGCTCTGATGACCATGCCCAAAGACCTATTCCACCCAAATTAAAATCTTCTTCGTTCACTGGTCTTTTAACAACTTTGCCGACACCCTCTTCTCCTGGTAGACAATAATTCATAGCTTCACTTTACAGAAACCTAATCGTAAATAACCGGGTGCTTCGTAATTTATACCTTAACATTACATGATATTATTGGGAGAATACATTACGATACGGTTAGTTGGGCATGTAGCAATTATGGAGTAGACCTACATTAGATACAAGAACGTACATGCTGCAATGTATGTGGAAAGCCACTACGTACGTAACCATTTGATAGAGGCAAGCGCTGATGGTAGAATAATATTAAAATTGGTCTTACAGAAATACAGCGTGCAGGTGTAGGCCAGATGGGGGTTCTTGTAAGAAAGGGAATGGTCCTTCGAGTTCCATGACAGGCGAGGAATTTATTTAGCAGATGAATGACTATCAGCTTCTCAAATCGGGATGAACCGCACGGAATCAGGAGTGAGTTATATGATCTGTACTGTACATCAGAATGGGGGACAATAAGGGGTCATTATGTAACTGAATATATCAGAAAATAACTGCTAGATATCAGTGCTGCTCTCTCTTGTATACGCACAGGCATGCTGCATCCGAAATATCCGCATGCTCTTAAAATTAAACTAGTTTTTGTTGTAATCAAATTAAACAAAAAATTCAACACAGAAACACCATTTTTAACACTTGTAAATGTCGCTGAGCATGACTGTACCTAACTAACACTGTATACAGGTGAGATGTAACTAAGAAAACTAACATGACAATACAAAATTATATATATGCATACATGTAAAAAGTTAGCATCATGCAGTATTGTACAGTCTTTTGATGTTCTGCTGACCGTGCATCTTTATATAATCTTATATATGAAACCAAACTGGTGCACAATTCATTCTCAATGTACTTCGTCAATTTTATTTATAACCTCTACATGTTTCGGACCTCTCCAGGTCCATCAGCAGGAGGGACAACTGCGTTTATGCGAAAATTGGTACTTGTTATTCTGTACAGCTGACTGTCTGGTGTGCAGAATGCAGGATCCTCCTGATGATGGGCATGGAGAGGTCCGAAACATGTAGAGGTTATAAATATAATTTAGGTGACTGTCTAGTATGCAGGATCCTGCATACCAGACAGTCAGCTATACAGAATAACAAGTACCAAGTTTTGCATAAATATAGTTGTTCCTCCTGATGATGGACCTGGAGAGGTCCGAAACATGTAGAGGTTATGAATAAAATTGACGAAATACACTGAGAATAAATTGTTTGTGCATCAGTTTGGCTTCATTTATAAGATTATTGTACAGTCGTAGTGACCTGACTTACTTTTGCTGCTCTGTGATTATTGGGTCATGCAGGGACATACCGACGATTGTATGGCGTGTTTCACAAAGGTCAAATCGTCATATATGTCGCAGAACGGAAAATAGTGGCTTGTGTTCGTTTAATGTTACACACTACTGGCGGCACAGAATGCGAACCAGCTGTAGTGTGTGGGCTGTCATGCCCTTTCATCAATTCCGAATTGTGCAGTGACGTAGATGTGAAGTCAGGTGCGCTACAGTGATTTAATTAGTTCACAGAAGTCTATTTTATGTTGAACACTGTACTTACAACTTAGGAATTCTAGGAAGTACTTCCCGGTAACAGAAAAGGTTAGTTCAGCGGTAAGAAGCTACGTTTATGCCCAGAAGGTGCCTGGATCGAGTTTCGGTCGGAAAAGCGAGTATTATGATTCAAGTTTTCATAGTTTACCTCAGTCACTACAGGAAAATGGCGGAAATAGTACCTCGATTGGCCTACAATCGCCTTCTAACAAATCCTTCTCAATTTATGGACTCGATATTTTAAGATACTGAGAGCGTCCAAAATAAACCACTAAAAGCTTTCCAGCGAAATCAGGATTGTTCTGTTTTACTTCTTCACACACGTAATGGCCTCTAGGACCTTCTGTGATAAAGAATATCGACTATAAAAATTTAAGGGATAGTTATCTTATTAGTACCAAGAGGCATGAAGCATGGATTTCGTTAGGATATTATTTGAGTTTACGCAGGTCCGTAGTGTCCAAACAATGCAACACAATTGCATAATATTTACCGTTTAGGCCCGCAATCACGCATGCCCCATGAATCTGAACCTATTAAATTGGAATCAATGAACTAAAGCTCTTGCCTCACGTGTTATTTCGCACAAAATAACGTACTGTTTAGGCCTCCATTTAAACTCACTACATAACTGACTGAATGGGTGAGTGGTTCATTAATTAACTGCATAGAGCGGAGTTCACCTTCAGAAGCCAACGTCTCCTAAACGGATCGATAAATTCTCCATATTTTATGGAAACGGGTGATTCGTTACCGCGTGTAAAAGAAGCGGCCACATTTCCCTTTCCTGAAACAGACGGATGCAGCCCACGCCCTCCGATTTTCTTTCGTTAATATCCATTTTTCTAATATTCTCACATTTACGCATTGGTCCTCTAAGTGGTCTCCTTTTTCCGCATTCCACAGAAAACTTCCATGCATTTACCTTCTCTCCCGTATGTTCCACGTGCCTCACTCATCTCATCTTCATTGACTTTATCATCCTTATAACACTGAAGAAGCAAAAATCATGCAGCTCCTCATTACACAATTTTCTCCATCCTGTTGCTCAGCACCCTTGTCCCGAACACCCCACAGGTATGTTCTTCCCGTAAAGTTTCACAGCCACACAACACAAACAGCAAGTTGGAAATACTGCTTATGTTACAAAAGGAGCGCCTGTTTCGTATGAGTGATGAATAGCTTATTGCGTTACAAGAACAGTGTTAAAATAACATACCTAAAGTCAGAAAACGGTCTCTGAGGTCAGAAAGTCGTGTGGCTATAGTGCACGAGCAGCATGCTGTCTACATAATATGGTTGCAGCATGCTGCTATGAATACTGACATACACGTACAATGCTACATGGTAAAATTTCACCTTACAACAGGCCACGAAGACACAAAGGGGGAGTAAATGTACAGATCTACTCTTTCTTTAACCTCGGCGCTAGATCCGGTCGGGGGTCAACGCCATGCCCCGCCCGCTTTACCCCCGGGAAAGACCCGGCACCCATTGCATAGGAGGCTGGGTGGGCCCGAGGGCCGGTCTGGACAGATACGGAAAATTCTCGCCAACACCGGAATTCTATCCCCGCACCGTCCAGCCCGTACAGAGTCGCTATACCGAATACGCTATTCCGGCCCATAATGGCTACACGGTTCCATAACAAAATAAAAACATTCTTCTTCGTGGGACCTTCACACTTTACAGCATCCTACATATAATTACTCTATGAGAAATAAAAGCCAAGTTCCACAGTCTGAGACAACAAAATAAACGCCCCATTTCGACCGTATCCAAGCCTGCGAAACCTAACTCGCCTGAGACGCCGATCACCGTACACTGGTCACAGCCATCATACCACGATCAATACTTGCACATTCGGAGGAAGGGTTCAAATGTGTCTCGTTACCCTGTTACGCATTCCCGAATGGGCATTGTCGTGCTGCACCTGACAGTTATGCAGCTGAAACTGCACCTGTAAATAAAACAGAAATAAGAGACAGACAGTGAAAGAAAGAGAAAAAAGGCCAGACATCGTATTTCTTAAACACACCCATAAATGACAAGATTCCGATGTCGGTTTATGTTGACTTTAATGTGAAGTATCCACCGCTTGTGTCGTATTTGAAACAAACTTGAATTTGGTCGACAGATTTTGTAGAAGTTCCCAATGTCAAATTTCACGAAAATCCACTCACCGGTAGCCGAGTTGTTGAATGAAAATGTAGTGACGGACACACGCACATGATGGAACAGCCTAAGAAAGGGAGGGAAATAAATGGGAATGGAATGTAGTAGTAGTAGTAGTAGTAATAGTAGAAGTAGTAGTAGTAAAAAGGTAAAGTTTTCCCGTTACAGACCCGGTGTGGCCCAGAGGGTGGGTACAGGTATAGCTCTACTCTTCCATGACCGCGGCACTAGAAGGGGGTGAGTGGTCAGCAGCACGCCCCCGCCGTACTTTACCCCCGGGAAAGACCCGGTACCCATTTTACAGGAAGCTGGGTGGGTCCCAGGGCCGGTCTGGACGGGCGGAAAATCTCGTCCCCACCGGGATTCGATCCCGGACCGTGCAGCCCGTAGCTCAGTCGCTATACCGACTGAGCTACCCGGCCCACAGTAGTAGTAGTAGTAGTAGTAGTAGTAGTAGTAGTAGTAGTAGTAGTAGTAGTAACAACAATAACAGGAAACCGTAATAATGAATGAGGTCGTGTTGAATACCTATTTGTTATGAGATGCGTATACGCATGATCTGGTGCAAGATGCAGCTACCGAAATTTATACGAGTATGATCTTTACTGTTGTCTGTTTAATAAAATCACCCCGGATCTTTGGTGTAAAAACTGCGTGACTTGAGTCGTATGTAGCGCCTATAAAAATGCTTGAAACTTCACAGCATTGACAGTTCAGGACGCAGCTTTGCGGCTCTAGAAGCTGGGGAATTGTCCTGAAAATGGCGCCGCAGGGTTCAGTACCGAAATATGGCTTTTAATTACCGTCACAACTTTGCACAGTGACACTAAACCCCTTATCCACCAAATCCTTCTTCTGTTATTACAAACTGCGTCTAATACTTTCTGAATTCCACAGTAACTGTGAATGCTACTGTTACAGACACAGAATTTAGCCTCGCCCACTTCTTTATGTAACAAAATCAGTACTGTTACATTTGTTGTTTGGCCTGTCGCAAAGTCAGTGTGATCCCTCACGGCTATCATGAAATTTATAAGACTCGTATGTAACCCAACGCAGCTCCAGATGTTGGAACATGACTGAGAGTGAAAGTGGAAGACGGAACAGCAGTCAATACGACCTTACAGAAATTAAGGTGTAACTGACACAAGTGCTCCAAAAATGGACGCAGGAGAAATTCAGCGCTCTTAAAAGAAAGTTATGAATATCAAGTAAGATATAATCAGTAGATACTGAGAATGACTGTAAGATTTCCTTAAAAATTCTGGAATGCTTGTATCTGGTACCTGTAGGGAGCAGGAAAGGTGTTCTGGTAACACTGATAATTATACAAAAGAGTAATGCACAATTTTGTTATAAGGTGTGAAGAAGACTCTAGTGCTGGGCTTCTACGCATAAACATGTGCGACTATAAATTCAGTAGAGGTGAGGGACTTGCCCTCATAAGTGACGATAAGTTGTCTTCATCCGAATAGGATAACACACGTCGCGCGCTTACATGGACAGACAGATAAAGATACCGCAGAAATAAAACAATGCTGACGGGGGAAAAAAAGACAAGTACTCTGCAGGAGGAGACAGCATTATGCTAAAATGACAGTAGTATGTCTCTCGTATGCAAATACAAGGAAGTTCGGCTTTTACAATAAGGCGAACAACAGAAGACACCTTACAGCGCAGTGGAAGGATACTGAGATTAGGGGTTATCGCGGCTGTGACTTGCCAGTTCTGTGTCTTTTTGGAGAATGTGACGCCGTGTAGTTTGGTAGTAGTTCGAAAGTTTAAACCCTGAAGATGGAGGAAGCAGGTTGCTCCAGTACCGTGGGAACTATCTGCTAGATTACACACAGCCATATCAAAAAAACCTGCAGTTTTCTCTTTCAGCTCCATCAGAAGCTCAAACCTCTCCCGTTATTATTATTATTATTGATCGGCTGATTGAATTAAATCGAATTACTGCCACTACGTTCATGCATTATGTCCTCTGACTTGTCCGGACGTGCAATGGGATCTGGAACAATTACAATATCGGTCGCATGTTGAATAGACCTACATAAATCTTTGGAACAGTCAGCATACTCTCTGCAGATCTTCTTCTATCGTCTGTGTTCATACAAAGATGGCTTGTTACATACAGCCGAATATTTTAAGAGCCTGTGGAAAAGCAGTGAAAAGCTGTATTCTCACAAACATTTGGGAAATGCTTCATGTGCGATTTTCTTTGCCTCATGGGACACGGCTTTTGTGGTTGAAAAGCTAATACGAAGCGGCCAAATCGCATTGTGTTGAGAAAACGCGCCTCAAAATGTACCTCGTTAAATCCATGATGGGTCAAAAAAAAAGTATTGCACGAATATTTATAGACACTGCATCTTATGGAGAGTCCATCTGCACGTTACGATGAAGCAGTGTTTCAGCAACAGACAGCCCCGATTTGAACTGAGCTTGTGGTATGGAATAAAGGTCTATTTAACACATATAAATAAAAATTAAATTCCCACCCCAGTATAAAACGTATTCGAAATCCATTCAGTAGTGTCGGAGATGAAAACCGCAACTATAAGGTGAGGTAAATTCAGTCAAAATCACAACTATGAATATATGGCTAAATGATGGTGTTTATTAGCAATAGAAAGCTACATGTTTCGGCCTATAGCGGCCATCATCAGCTTTTGACAACTTTCTTACTATAAGAGTTATATATAATTATAATAATAATAATTCTTATTATTATATATAACTATTATATATAACTCTTATAGCAAGAAAGTTGTCAAAACCTGATGATGGACGCTACAGGCCGAAACATGTAGTTTTCTATTGCTAATATACACCATCATTTAGCCATACATTCATAGTTTTGTTTTTGACTGAATTTACCTCACTTTATAGTTTAAACACACAACGGGTATGGCACACCTCAGAATGAAAGCCGCAGGCAACCAAAGGAGGAAACGATACAGCCCCCTCCCCGCACCAACGTGTTTACTTCAAGCACTTAGTGCAACAATCGCATCTGAAGCCCCCCCCCCACCAATGTAATTCCTTAACGCTGGTTGAAGATGCTGGGATGCAGAATAAGGAAAGCACAATGGCTATGTAAGGGTGTTCCTGTCCGTGGACATTCTGGAGGTGGAGATGAAGCAGTTATGAGGTAAGTATTTTGAGATTTATATTCTCATGATCGTAAACTTGTACCTGGGAGCTGGAGACAGACCTGTCTTTACGTTGGTACGAATTATAACAATATCATGCCCAAATACAGAATAATAGGTTAAAATTTATACACAATTGTGTTGCGGAATTCCTTTGCTATAATCAAAGAGAAACTGTAAATTAAATAAGAAAAACAAGGAATATTTGATTAAAAGGATAAAAGATAGAAAGACAAAAATGAGTAGTGGAAAAGCCTTCGCAGTGTATGTCCGTTACATCAAAATCTAGCGCAGTACGTAAATTGACGTAAATTCTGACGTCTTGAAGGAACCTTTAAATGGAGCTCTCGAGCTGTGTCGTTTGGTCTTAACCCCTTAGAATGTTTCCAAGTAAAGGAGTGAGTGAGCTGTACACTTTCCGGTGTATCGAGAACAGTTAGTGCGGTCCAGACCTGTCGTGTACAAGACAGGTACCAATTTTTTAAGTGAATATACGCAACGTAGTAGAGTTCGTGCAACACAAGTTGGCAGTTACGTACTTTTTGTTGGGTGTTGGGCGGCTGATCAGACACCCACCTGACGATGGTGAACTGGACTGCCGGAACGTGTTGTAGTGTATGATACAAGACAAATATACTAGATATTTATGTTGTGTTTGGTCGGATAATTAACACCGTACTGAGAAACAAACAACCGGACGATGTCACCCAACACGTAATTTTCTCCTGACGATGTACGGTAATGAACTACAAGAAAGGTCGATCTTCGTTAAGGTACATTTTATAGCATTATGAGGTAAGGCGTGAAAAAACTTTTCAGATTTGGTTAGAAGATATTAACTAACACAGAAATTAGAAGGAAATTAACCAAGGTGTGACACAAGTTTGTTACGGAAGTTCGTTAAGAATTAGTGTTATTCGTAAATTGGTTAAGGAAAGTGTCCTGCAGCTGTGGCATTAACCAAACCAATAGCATGCACAGATGAAGATTTCTGTCAATGCCGACTGTGTGAAGAATGAGGAGCCGCATACCTTCTTTGAGACTGTTCCTTTCAGACACAAATGACTCACAGGAAGACCAACCTGTTCATAATTGTGTCACCGTTAGACACATTAAGCGTAGAAAAGAAAACCAACTACATGCTACTGAATGCTTTATTGCACTTATAATCTGCTCAACATGTTTCGGGCACTTATATGCCCATCATCAGGAGCTCGAGACTATACTTGCGTTATTGCCGCATATGGTGTGTAATGCCTTGGTTGCTGGTGGTCGGCTGTTAGGAGCAGGGCGACTCGCACAATTTCCCTCATCCCGGACGCATATTCTGCTGCTCTGCTCCTAACAACCGACCACCAGCAACCAAGGCATTACACAATATATGCGGCAATAACACAAGTATAGTCTCGAGCTCCTGATGATGGGCATATAAGTGCCCGAAGCATGTTGAGCAGATTATTAGTGTAATAAAGTATTCAGTATCATCTAGTTGGTTTTCTTCTCTACGCTTATACAACGATGCACGGACAAACATACATCAAATTAGCCACATTAGTCCGTAGGTGTCAGATACTGCACGACCTGCAACAATGTGCAAGAAGATGAGAGCCTTCCAAACGACTTTACCAACAGACTTTTTTAGGCGCGTTTGCAAAATTGCGAAAAGCAACTATCATCTTCATCACGTCTGCCTGTACGTCCGTCTGTCCGCAAGGAACAAATCGGCTCTCATTGGACAGATTTTCATTAAATTTTATATTTGAGTATTTTTCGAAAATATGTCGCGAAAATTAAACTTTCATTAAAATTTGACAAGAACAGCAGGCACTTCACAATAAGACCAATAAATATTTTTTTATCATATCTCGCTCATTTCTTCTCAGACTGAAAAATGTTTCAGGCAAAAGTTGTAGAGAAAATCGAAACACACATTTTATATTCAATGACCTTTCTCGAAAATCGCGCTGTTTACGAGATAATGTGGAAAAATACCGTAGAGTCGCGCAGAACATGCATTGCATGCTGTATACCTAAGGCTTACTTACTTACTCCATGGTGCAGAGTCCTTCTTGAGAAGCTAACTGGTTTGCAGCTAGTCAAGAAATTCCCCGCATTTCACGGAACCCGAAGGTTCATTACCGCACTCACAAGCGTTCGCC
>Ga0123352_10006411_pt1 | contig 17998 bp, 10 predicted proteins | sample TergutLab28metaG_FD_89700 | JGI IMG/M metagenome (GOLD analysis project Ga0123352, IMG submission 89700) | Labiotermes labralis P1 segment gut microbial communities from Petit-Saut dam, French Guiana - Lab288 P1 | ecosystem: Host-associated > Arthropoda: Insects > Digestive system > Gut ... | reverse complement strand
TGTTACGAAACACAAGTTCTAAACTAAAATACGTGTTACGAAACACAAGTTCTAAACTAAAATACGTGTTACGAAACACAAGTTCTAAACTAATATACGTGTTACGAAACACAAGTTCTAAACTAAAATACGTGTTACAAAACACACAAAAAAATTTAAACCATACGTCCCTGTCAATGTTACGTAGATATTTAGAAGAAATTATTTGGGGACCTTCAGTGCGATTTCGATGTAAAAGATAATAAATCTCGTATTCTGCATTCCTCAAATACTTGAGAAAAATCGGACCATAATGGAGCGGTGCAGCTGCCTTGCCTATACTTCAAGAAAGTACAAAATTTAATTAATGTGGAGATTTGTATGATGCCCCCCACTGAACTTGTTACTCCCATCTATCTAAGTTAATAAACATGTGATTGAAAGAAATCTGTTGTAAGTTATTTTTACACCAGTAGTTGTCTTTTAAGTTTTTTTTTAATGCAGATTGGCCTAAAAGAAGTGGAAGTTTTTATCCCTGTTCTTTTTCAATTGTCTTTTTTCCTTTTGTATATGCCATCAGGACCGTACAAGAATCCATAGAGGGATTAAAACTGAATGGGATTCATAAGGTTCTGATCTACACTAATGAAGTTAATTTATTCGTAGAAAAGCGAATTATTACGAAGAAAGACACAAAAGCCTTATCAGTGACTAGTAAGGAGGATTTTCTAAAGTAAATACTTGGAAAAAAAACTAACTCCGTGTCTCATGAATAGAATGAAAGCCAAAGCCGCAACATAAATAGTTTGAAAAATAACAAAGTTCAAGAATTTTGAAACGACGCTAAAAAAAAAAAAATCAAAAGATTTGCGCAAAGGAATTAAGAGCAGTTGAAATTTGCAGAATGCCTGCTTAACATTGGGGCAAGAATTACAATTTCGCCTGTCGATTTATACGGATGTAAAAACTTGTTCTGTCATTTTAAGGGAAAACAGGCTGAAGGTTTCCGAGAATAAAGTGCTGAGGAAAATTGGGGGGAGCCTGGAGATAACTGCGCAATGAAGAGATTCGTGACATTTACTCCTCATTATTCATTACTGGAGTGAAAGAACCAAGACGGAAGGGAAAGACCGGACATGTAGCAAGTATGGGATAAGAGAAATACATGCAGAGTTTTAGCGGGGAATTCTGAGCGAAAGAGATGACTAGGATTTTTTAAGAATGTCTAGGAGAATAATATTAAAACGGGTCTTAGAGTAATATGGTGAGAGGGTGTAAATAGAATTAATGTGCCACAGGACAGACCTAAGTGGCGGGACTTTGTTATTAAAGTTATGTAAAATAAAATCAAGTGGGGGGTTTTTTTTGGGGGGGGGGGAGTTAACTGAAGTATTGGTGAAAAGAACACTGCTCCGTACAAGTCACGCAGAAAACATGGTTTCAGTCAGAACAGTATATTTCTTTCAGAAACATTGTCCCTAAACTAGGCAAAACTATGTCAGTAAAGGTAAAAGTAAAGTGATCCCGTTACAGGCCCGGTGCGGCTCAGAAGGTGGGTACAGGTATAGCTCTATTCTTCCATGACCGCGGCACTAGAAGGGGGTGAGTGGTCTGCAGCACGCCCCGGCCGCACTTTACCTCCGGGAAAGACCCGGTACCCATTTTATAGGGAGCTGGGTGGGCCCCAGGGCCGGTCTGGACGAGCGGAAAATCTCGTCCTCACCGGGATTCGATCCCGGACCGTCCATCCCGTAGTCAGTCGCTACGCCGACCGAGCTACCGGGCCCACAAACTACGTCAGCAAAAGACGGTTTCTCAAACAAGGCCGTGTATTTAACAGTGATGTGACAAAATACAAAAAGTAAAGCAATTTGCTGATCTCAAGGTGATTAATTCGCGTTTTTTACACTAAAAATGTTGCGACATATTACAAACTCTAATGAGGTCACCGCAGGACTACTCCAAATAGCAGAATGCACATAAAGGGCTAGGGAAGGGTTCATTCATTCATCCTTTTTAACCTTTTGGCGCCGGAATTACTTTTTTAATTTTAGCACATCCTGTATATAAAATGTGAATAATACAGGAACCAAATACATTAGAATTATGAAACAAACTGCATTTTGAAGAGAAGGAAACGGAGAGTATATACCATGTTTAAAATATTCAGCACCTATATTTGTTGAATAAATATATAAAATGCAACTTTAGAGTTTAGCGGTGCGGTACGATCACTATAGTTGACATTAGGCCTCAAAAGGTTAAGAACATTATAACTGATTCACGTCTTAGAAATAACACCCAGTGCCTCACAACAAATATGAAATGAAAGATGATTTCTAAAAATTTCACCAACAAGACAGTAAATCCTCTTATATTTTACTAATTTTTGTAAGATTTTTATTCTCTCCTGTACTCTAAAATCGTGATATTTTTGTACACGAGTAACGTATTCTTTCAGTTCTTGGGTGAGTTTGAATAGTTGCGAAAAGGGCCCATTAACTACTTCATTTACGCAAACGTCTGTCCTTTTGTCCGCGTGTTACATCAAGACACCTTTGTAAGGAATTGCCGTGAAATTGTGTACTGAAGAGGTTTTTGAAAATAAGTCAAGAGAATCCAAATTTTGCTAAATTCGAACAAAAATATCGAACATTTTTCCTGAAGACCAAAAAATCTTATTTTTTCATCTGCCACAAATGTTTTTCTTTTGCAACACTCAATAATTTTGTGCTGTTGACAGTGACATGAGTCTCAACAATATACAACAGGCATTGGTGCCTTTCCTATGCAGCAACAGTTAAAGAATCGCGCCAAAACTGTTACATTATACAGGGTGAGCATAAAGTCTTTTCCTGATTAAAGACATTTATTACAAGAAAACTACCGTACGTGGAATACAAGCATTTTTTTAAAAAAATGTAACTCAAGAAGTTTTTTATACAACACATCAGTACACTTCAACATGTGCTCCTTCTGTTGCACGGAGAACGTCTAATCGATAATCAGTTTCTCTACACGTGTTTTCCAACATGTGTTCAGTTGTTGTAGGAAAAGCGTCTGTTATTCTTGTCTTCAAATTTGTAAGTCAAGGGGTAGAGGGGGAGGCGTGATATCCGGTGATCGTGGTGGCCCAATCCACCTGTTTCGAAATGTTGCATCCAAAAACCAAATGTTACAATAAACACGACATAAAATTTTAGAAACTAACTTAAGTAATGGTAAAAAAAACATGTTTGTATTCCACGTAGTTTTTTTGTAATAAATGTTTGTAATCAGGGAAAGACTTTATGCTCACCCTGTACGTACATTGAACCTTTGTTTAGGGCTCTAAATTCTTGAATTCGCTATCATTTTACTTCTGTCCTCGTGAGTATGGAATGTCGAGTGGGAATTTCACTCAATCTTGGCTGCTTTAAAGACCAAAGATTACGCATAACGTAACATTGAAAAGAGCTTCTACCACCATTGTTGCAGTAGAAAAGCAAAGAGTATTTCATATTATCAGTGTGTATTTGTAGCCTTAGGTATCCCATATGGAATGCCCATGCGCCATATTTTCATCTTTGGCCTGTCCGGCTCTACACTATTTGTCCACATAATCATATAAACGACACTATTTCCGAAAACGTCATTGAACATAAAATGTGTTTTGATTCTCTCTTAAAGGTTGATCTGAAACATTTCTCATTATAAGAGGAATTCAGCGAGATTTGATTAAGAATGTACATTTTCTTCATATAAAGTACACGTTATTGTTCTCAGATAATGAAACTTGAATTTTCTCGACAGATTTTCGAAAAATCCTGAAACATCAAATTTCGTGAAGCTCTGTCCAGTGTGAGCCGAGTTGTTCCATGCGTAAGGACAGACGGACATACAGACATGACGAAGCTAATAGTAGCTTTTAGCAACTGAGGGAAGGCGTCTACGAAGCTCTTCTTCTCGCGGTAGACCAGACTTCACTAACGTCAATGTTTGCACTGCATTTTTCACCCGTTTCCCCCGATCGATGCTTGTTTACAGAACATTTCCAACCCTAATAAGTTATTCACTAATGTTTCCCTTACTGTAAGTGGAAACCAGGAAAAGATGTACGAGAAAACTAACGCGCCCCATTTTAAAAGCAACTTCCCTGAATTTACCAAAGCGCCACGAAATAAGTAGGTGGATAATCCGGGCCGACAAGAAAATGGAGACCTGGGCAAGACGAAGTTGAAGCAAAGCCCTTCAACGACGACGCTGAAGACAACGCATACAGGATGATGAGCTTCGCATCAAGGACAATCTATACAGGTTTTTCAGAAGTGGAAATTGTCGCGATAAAAATCACATAATTTTTCAGTACACAACATAAGTGGGGGTACATTTTTTATATTTTCATTTTAAAGAAAGTCTCAGGGCCTAGTCAAATCAAATAACATAAACTGTACGTTAGTTTTGTGTGTATCAATTAGTGAAGTAATTTCGTTCCGAAACAATAATTTGTCTTGACATGGAACCTACCATTCCGCGTGATATTCTTAACTCATATTGATGTTTTTATGACACACCACACACTTTTTGTCGTAGTTTATTATCTGGAAACTGTATTTTGTGTCCATGTAGGCCTACATGTACTTAAAGAGCTTGACAGAAGGCATCACGAAGTGCTAGAATGAACTTAGGCTACATGTTTCGACGCAACATTAGGCCATCCTCAGGCCTGCGACAGACTAAGGCATTGGTGCTGTGTGTATATTGGAATCCCAATGTGTTTGACAGTCGTAAGAATATACAAAATCTGGTAAGTGTCTATTTTTGGCCGGATAAAATGCGTAACTTACATTTATGGTTAAATGTTTAAAACATGGGTTGGTATTTACAATAGCAGCACTTCAGAGTTATCAATAATGTATTCTATGGGAGTATAAGGTATTGATGTATTGTCGTTCGCTGGGGTAAGTTTTGTGTAGATACAGCTTCTCAAGGTTGGTCGTGGTTGAAAACCAACTAGACAAATCCATCTGGACTAACAGGATCTGAACATTATTTCGGAATATACTCGTATATGACAACATGGCCAACCTTCAGAAACTGTATCTACACAAAACTTAACCCAAAGAACGACAATATATCAATACCTTAGACTCCCATATTGATAGCTTTGAATTGTTGCTATTGTAAATACCAACCCATGTTTTAAACATTTTAATCATAAATGTAAGCTACTCATTTTATCCGGCCAAAAATAAATACTTCCCAGATTTTATGTATTCTTACGTCTGTCAAACACATTGGTATCCCAACATACACACAGCACCAACGACTTAGTCTGACGCAGGCCTGAGGATGACCTAAATGTTGGGTCGAAACATGTAGCCTATGTTTTAATAAATAAGTAGTGCTGGCGTATATAATTGTGTTCATTATACTTTAACACCTTTTTAATTATCCATCTTATATATTTTACATGTGTACTGATGTTTTAATAGTGTTTAACGCAGCCCTACTTGTGTATGACTTGGTGTTACAGTTTTATTGCAAGGATGATGTAATGCGGACTTCCGCAAGACAGAAACATTAATATCATATATTTGACATGTAGCTGCAGTACACTCGCACCTACTATTATATGTTTCAAGGGCCCGATGTTGGATTGATTCAATCCGAAACATGTAGCCACGGAAGAAATTTATGATTGACTAAGGATTTGTCGTTTATCTTCCTTACAATCAATTAATCAATTAGGTAAAAAAACTTTGAGCTTGATATTAGATTAGATTCAAGCAAACGTAACGTATATAGCAAGACTTCTTAGGGTTCCAAGACTGGGAGAGTGAGTGTTGATACAAATCTTAAAGCAAATCTATTCTCTTAATATCAGACCAATTGAATTTAATAAGACGTGTGTCGAGCACAGGGCTGTTTATTTAGTGGTGCTGAGTGTGCGGTCTGTTTATACCACGAAATGATTTAAAGTTAAAGTTTAAGTGACGTTTCCATGTCTTAAGTGGGTTCTTTGTTTGCTTTCTAACAACTACCGTTTTGTTTTCAAATGCACATCGGGTGCAAATATGGTTTGTAGCGCCGGAGACACTGGTCTATTTGGGTGTATTACTGAAAGTTGTCCTACGACGAGCTGATCACTCGTCCAGAGGAGTCCTACTGACTGTGGTGCGTCGTTAATTGTGATCTAGAAACCTCGTGAATAAGGAGGCCATGGCCCACTGCGGGGAAGTACAATGCTACTGAAACTGTCCATAGTTAAGGGGATTTGAACCTAAACTTGATTGAACTGCTTGCCGATGTTACCTGCTGGATGCTCGTCATTTTAAGTTGTTGATGCCGAAAATATGACCATTGAGGACGAGGTTATCTTAGTGTACTGAATAATTATCAACTTTTTGAAGAACACCGTGTAGAGCCCGAACACAGCCAGTGGTTGTGTATTTTGTGACGACACTGAAGTGCTTAGATAATAACCAAAAGATGAAGTCGCATAGCAGCAGATAGTTTTCAATGAATAGTTGTTTTTCTGGTCACATAACCTTTCATTTTGTTTGGGGTATATTATAATGTCAGTTTATTTTACTAGTTTTACTACTACTACTACTACTACTAGTACTGCTGCTACTATCGCTACTACTCTTACTACTATTCGTACTACTACTGCCTCTTCTAGTACTACTACTACTACTACTACTACTACTACTGCTACTACTACTACTACTACTAATACTACTACTACTACTGCCACTACTACTGCTACTACTAATACTACCACTACTACTACTACTACTACCACTACTACTACTACTACTAATACTACCACTACTAATACTACTACTACTAGTACTACTACTACTGCTACTACTACTGCTACTACTACTGCTACTACTAATACTACTACTACTATTACTACTACTACTACTACTACTACTACTGCTACTGCTACTACTACTACTACTCTTACTACTATTCGTACTACTACTGCCTCTTCTACTACTACTACTACTACTGTTACTACTACTACTACTACTACTAATACTACTACTGCTACTACTACTGCTACTACTAATACTACTACTACTACTAATACTACTACTGTTACTACTACTACTACTACTAATACTACTACTACTACTACTACTACTACTACTAATACTACTACTACTGCTACTACTACTACTAATACTAATACTACTACCACTACTACCACTGCGACTACGATTGCTAACAACAGACTCAATAAAATTTCAACATGGAATCTTGTTATTGAATTTGCAACATAAATTTCCTAAAGAAAAGATTTTCTCGTAACGTGCAACAAATTTAACGTATATCAATAGAGTTCGTTAGAAGTGAAGGTAAAGTTAAGGCAAAGGTCACCCTATAACAGGCCACGAAGGCCCAGAGGTGGAGTAGAGATGTAGCTCTACCCTTCCTTTAACCTCGGCGCTAGATGGGGATGGGTGGTCAACGCCACGCCCCGGCCGCTTTACCCCCGGGAAAGACCCTGTACCAATTGTGCAGGAGGCTGGGTGGGCCTCAGGTCCTGTCTGGACGGGTGCGGAAAATCTCGTCCCCACCGGGATTTGATCACCGGACCGTGCAGCCCGTAGCGAGTCGCTATACCGACTGAGCTATCCCGGACCACGTTCATTAAAATTCCTAATGTTATTAACAAGTACATTGAATAGAATGAAAGGATATGGAAGTTCTTTAATTTCTAATACAAAAGCGCATTTTCAGTCACAAAAAAAGGCATTCAAATTTTTATTATCGGTATTTAATATTGTTATAGAAAGCTATTACTGTAATAAGATGCTGGAAAAAAATAATTTGGAAACACTCAAATAAAGTGTTCTGTCAACTGCGGCAGTCACATTAATATGATCCCTATTCCGTGCAGTAAAGCGGTTCACAATATTTATACCAATAACTACACAAAAATGTTGTGTTGCGGTTGTTAGAGAAAGTTGCAGCCGTGTTAAACTGAATACAGTTCCGTTTACTGACTTAACAATACAACAACGTCATTCGCACCAAAATCTTGCACCTTCTTGCCTTCAGTGTTTAATGCTTCGCTGAGCCTTGATTATTAAAGTAAAAATGTCAAATATAATTAGGAAATTGAAGAATAAAATCCAACTAGATGCCACTTATTGCTTTATTATGCTTATGTTAGGCTCAACATGTTTCGGGCACCATTATGCCCATCATCAGGAGCTCACGACGATAGTGTTGGTTACCACATAGGCCGTCTGGTTCTCGAGTTGCTGCTGGTTGGGAGTTAAGTGCAGGCAGGATGGATGAGTGTCCGGACCGAAGGCCTTCAGTCCGGACACTCATCCATCCTGCCTGCACTTAATTTCCAACCAGGAGCAACTCGGGAACCAGAAGGCCTATGTGGTAACCAATGCTATCGTCGTGAGCTCCTGATGATGGGCATAATGGTGCCCGAAACATGCTGAGCCTAACATAAGCATAATAAAGCAATAAGTGTCATCTATTTGGATTTTATTCTTGAGTTATCAAGATGATGCACGGTCCAATACATATCAAATAATTAGGAAACAATATAGTAAAATGTTTTAGTTCTTAAACATAGGTGACGTAAAGGTAAACATTTAATTGACCAGACTCTTATAATAACCTTGAAAACCAATGATTGTCATGTTACTGCCATTATATTGTTATGTAACTATCTTGCGTATTTTCTCGGAAAAGAACGTCTCTGTAGCGCATGGAACCCAGTCGTTGTGACGTCAAACCAAGTGAAGTAGGTAAGGCCGATGTTTGTTGTGGTCTGGTTACTGTTGTAGCTTCTGTCCAGCATTATGTGTCAGGCACTTGACCGAGTCGAATGGAGTGCCAATGTGGATTAGGCTTTAAATACGCCAGTCAAGTGTCCAGAAGAACAAATCAGAACAAAGGATAATAACCATCCAATCGTACTGACACTAATGAATAACAAAAGAGATTCATTGCTCCAAGTGTCAGACAGGAACAATGGTCTTCGAAACGTTATGAGCAGCGCTGTTTGGGAAACAACCTTCCAGATCGCCACTTTATCATTTTGCTTCTCAGAGCCCTCAGAGAACAGCAGTTTTGCAGACAGCTCAACAGAGACGCGTTTGAATGTACCTCAGGGCACGATACTGAGCCTGCACTGTGAGAATCCAACAGTTCTCCTAATTCCACTGCTCTCTTGCGCTGTTGCACTTACCCCTCCGGCTGACGGGAATTCAATGAGAAAGTAATAAAATTTTGGAAACGGAAAAAGTGCTGTAATGAAAGAGTATGAAGTGTAGTACAGAGTGAAAATTCTCCTGTTTTACCGAGAAGAAACTGCTAATAGCTCGGCCGACCGTGCCTCGTATGCCGCCTTCCAGGTTGGGTAACAGCCGCTGAAAGGCGCTACACAAAGTACCACAGTAAAAATAATCTCTAGAAAGTAAAAGAAAAAGTTTCCAGTGCTAGAGCAGATGCTGTAAACTTTGCCCCTCTGACAGAAGACACTCAGTAAGTATACCTGCGTTGCTGTTAACTCGGTGGTTTTCTTCTGCGGTAGTTGTTGAAATATCGTAAGGAAGGAATTTTTTTTTTATTAATGAATGAGCAAACTGACGTACGTAGGGGAATCTGTGCTCAACAAACAACCTGATTTCGACGTTTTGCTGACCGTGCATCTCAGTATATTTATCTCAGGATTTAACTGACTTGATGCACAAAATCTTTTCACAATAAGTTTTATTTCATGTCTCTACATGTTTCGAGCACATGTGCTCATCATCAGGGGGTCAAGTTCGTTAAATACTGAGATTAAAAACCTGATGTTATATGGTATAAGTACAGAACGGAACACAACTCGCCATATCAATAACAATATCGATACCAACACCATCTTCCATGTCCGGTAGATTCCTGCCTTTTCTCTGACAGACTTGTAACCATTCTAATCAGATTAATGTTGGTAATTTCCGCCAAGCACTATTAGCTATGTGACAAAGCGAGAAGGAAGATAGGAACGTGAGATCCGTGTCATATCTGTGACTACTCTCTGTAGGCTAAGAATATTCGCAGATCAGAATACTCTCCCACTAACCGGCACTCTGTTCAGACCAAATTTTAGAGGCTGGTGGAAAATGTGTATGGATATTATTTCCATTTGGAGCGTGACATTTGTCAGAATAAAAGGAACTATTGAGAACTTTAACTTAGATAATACCGTGCAGATTGTGACACCCTTTTAGGAATGCAGTGCGGTCGTAATAATTAATTAAGACAGATTTGGTAACACTGAAGAATTTAGTCCAGTGGTTTGATGGAGTTAATGAAGGAAAATGAAAAGTCATCTTTCAGTATTGGTAGTTTTTCGGACGAGATTCGAAATCAGCAACTCTCACACAACAAACGAGTAATGACTTATCTCTACTGATGATTCATCTTTCAGTAATTCAGTAAATTGTTCCTTAAAGTATACTAGACTGCGAAACAGACAAATCCTCTTGAAAACAATCGCCCGACCGGCGTAGAAGTCGCGTGTTCTTTTATCAGGCTGACGCCAGTAGGCCGTATCCAGACGGCTGGTATCATCCACTTACAGTGCACAAAAGAACCAAAACTCAGAGTTGTTCTTACGGAAGTATAAATAAAACACAGCTTCAGTAGCATTTGCAGAACAGTGCCGCGTGTTCCTCATCAATTAGAGCGCATTAGCCTTCTAAGAAGAAGCGGCTGTGGTTTCGAATCCATTTCATGGGATGGGTAATTTTCTCCCTTGTTCTCTGTTCTGTGAAACCAAATGATTAAACAATAGGACGTTAGCGCACTATGTCTGATCAGTACTTGAGAAATTCTCCGTTAATACAGAAAGGCTATGGGCCAGACACGTGTATTCTGGTGACACACAAGTTTTCGGAACTCACCCTCGGGTGACGTGCTCTACTATCTGAGGTCTACTGTGACGTAACTAAAATGTTCCTAAGCTTACACCAAGACCGTATCTCTTTAATCAGTAATAAGGCCTCCTGCTGATTCCTTATCTACTAATCGCTATCTTCTTTCTATTGTATACGTCGTTATTACCTCTGCAAATCTAGTGTAAAAGGAAAGTTTCTGTGCATATGGGGGAGCGAAGTTATAGCTCCATTAATCTCGAAACTAGGTGAGTGTAAGTGATTACATTCACGCACCGGCTGCTTTGCACCATATAAAAGATCCACTGACACCAGTTGAATAAAAGACTAGCCGGTTTGGCAACTTTGGAGAAGAGTAGAAAACTCTTTCCAACCTGGAATCTATTCGTGATGCCACAAACTTCCAAACTGCCTCAGTACAAACTGATACATTCATGCTGTTTGCAACTGAAGGACCTTGTTACATAACAGTGTAATGATTTTGACGTTTTGCTGACCGTGCTGCATCTCAGTATATTTATCTCAGTATTTAACCAACTTGATGCACAAAATTTGTTTCACAATAAGTTATATTTCATGCCTCTACATGTTTCGAACACATGTGCTCATCACCAGGAGGTCAAAATTGCATTACACAGCCTCTGGTATCATCACATTTTGACCTCCTGATGATGAGCACATGTGCTCGAAACATGTAGAGCCATGAAATAAAACTTACTGTGAAACAAATTTTGTGCATCAAGTTGGTTAAATACTGAGATAAGTGTAATAACTGTCATTTGGACAGGCCGTGTTCCCCCTTCTGTTCGGTAATTATCATATTGTACATTATTCTTGGGAGATATATAAACTAAATAGAGCAAATAAACACACACTCTTACGACTATACACACTGGTGTATTCATGCAACTGCAATAGGACACGTGTAACCCCCACCACCGCCACCACGCACAGTCAGTTACCAACAGCACGGACAAACGGGAACTGTTGCAACGTGCCGTCGTAAAACAAAGAAGTTATGAACGGAACAATGCGGTAATAAAACAATGTAGAGTTTATATAATATGAAAGTTCATATCGACGACTGTTGATGTGTCAAACCGTTCGTTTGTATGAAACAGAATGTTGGAACGTGGAGATCGTGCCTTGTTTTCTGAAGTGGCCTTACGTTATTACGGCCTGCCGTCTTGGCCTTCGCCATTGACGAATCCGTAATGAGGACAGTTGTTTGTGGCAGGGGAAGAATGTTGTTTCGGAATTGTTCCCTTGAGAGGGAAACTTTGATTAAGCGGATTTCCGGGGATTGGAAATATAGACGCAACTGAAGACAGGCAGTGTCCCTCTTAAGCTATAAATTGGGATTTTCCTTGCGGCTGGAGAAAATCATGAAAATACCCAGGAAGGAGTATCCGGTTAGATTTGGACACTTAATTTTTGTTTCCTTGGCTGCTATGTTACTGAGAGTTCCGTTGGACTTAAGTCGCTTCGGTCATACTTGTTTGAAGTGGCGGGAAACTGCAAAAGGCCCTGGTCTGCCTTCAAAGTTGTCCATTTAGGGGTTTCCCCTCATCAGTTAGCTTTCAGTCAGTGTTCTGATGCGAAAACAAAGAAACCCTATATCCATATGAATTAACAGTCTGCATTAAATGCGCAATGCGAAAACACTTGGTTTGGAGTACTTGATGTTTTAGGGCGTGACTCCTTGCATCGGACCTCCAGAGAAGGCACACACATCTCTCACAAGGCTGATGCACTGCTGTACTGTACAACGCACATTTTCTGGAAAAGTTTAAGGGCGAAGCAAGGAATATAGTGAGAGATACTGTATTGAGAGATACTGTATTTCCTGGGGCACGCGGTGGCACAGTTGGTTGAAGCACTGCGCTCCAAGCCGGAAGGTCGCGGGTTCGATTCCCGATGATGTCAATGGAAATTTCATTTAACATAATCCTTTCGACCCCACTATGGCCTGGGGTTGACTTGGCCTCTAACAGAAATGATTACCAGAAATATTTCCTGGGGGTAAAGGCGGCCGGTGCGTAAGGCTGACAACCTTACCACCTTCATGTGCCTATTGTCTTGAAATCTGGGAGCCTCAATCTCCTGGAACCCTCAGGGCCTGTCCAGGCCTGTAATGGGATTGCTTTACCTTTAGTGTATTTACTAGGGCTGGAGGAAGCAACATTTGCTTCTCTGAGGGTTACCGTACCTTGCCTGAATGGTGGCAAGATTGAGCTGTGGAATGTGAAGAATGTTCAGTGTGATTAAATTGATTTTAGACCTGTTCTGAATGCTCGGGCCTGTAGAACAAGGGAACATGCTAGAAGGAAGGCGAAGGGGAAGAACGGAAGCCAATTCCAGAAAGAATATCAGTTTAAAGAAGGGGGGAAGTGGAAGAAGTGAATATCTGTACTGCTAATGGTGGGCGAAATTTATCGTGCTCTGAACTATGTAGCACTGATAACTGGAGACGTGAAGGTACGTATTTGAGGAATGTGTACTGTGGGGCTTAGGATTTCTGCTTAGCGAGACAGGACGGGGTAGCGACTGCTCTCTGTGCAGTAACATGTATCGTGTTCATACTGCAGAACTGTTCCAGCTGCCAGTATATTGGGACTGGTGTTTTGCATTGACTGGCTGTGAGTTAAAGGAGGTAGTGACACAAACTTCTGTCTCCTCTTCTTCCTCTCTGCCCCGCTTCCTCACCACTGAAAACCAAGTTATCCGTCCTGAATTCTACCTCTACTTCATTACTGCTTCTTAGACTGCTCTTCCTCTTCCTCCTCCTGTTTCTCTTACTGCTAATACTAGTATTACCACTGCAAATAACAGTAAAAAAAACAATAATATTGACGCTTAGGAATATATGCGTTTTGCATATTTTATGTTAAGTTGCATATTTTTAAACATTTTCGGCAAAAGTACGTAATTTGCAATCAATGACACATGCAATAAATATTTAGCCTAATTATTTAAATCTTTTACACATGCTACATGCAAAATTCATGTAATCCTAAGCCTGGTTATAATAATAATAATAATAATAATAGATCAAAGAGAGCACCGTGTATGAGTCTGAACTACTGCATGGACTGTGAAACATGAATGGGATTAGACAAACCTAATTTAGCTCGGAACTCACCTTCGTCGGTAATTCCTCAGATTGCGGATTGAGGAACCGCCTCCATATATGAAGGTATCTGTGAATATATTGAATACGCATTCACGGACAGCTGAAAGGGGATAGTTTTCAGTTTGATGTTAAAAATTCCTCACAGTAAAACTTTACTGTGTTACAAATCATTCACAAATACCTGGTACTCGGACTGATCCTTTGGTATGACGTATGCAGTGGAAAAGAAATTTGGTATTCGGTACTTGGAATGGTGGCACTGAACGAGCAGAGATTGCGGGGATACTGAGAAAGATATTCAGGTCTGAGAGGAACAAGGTAAAAGGGGAGTGGAGAAGGCTACATAATGAAGAACTTCAGGTTGTATACTCCTCACCAAATAGCTTTGCTACGAGCCGGAATGTCGCGGGTTCGATGCCCGATAGTGTCATTGGAATTTTTCAGTTACATAATCCATCTGACCGCACTGTGGCCCTGCGGTCGACTCAGTTTCCAACAGAAATAAGTACCGGAATATTTCTTGGAGGTAAAGACGACCGGTGTGTAGAGCTAACACCTCTTACCACATTTATGTACAGACTGTCTTGCAATCTGGAAGCCTCAACCTTCCGGAACCCTCAGGGCTTGTACAGGGATTTCCTTACTTTTACTCCTCACCAAATATTATTTGGGTAATTAAACTAAGGAGAACAAGATGGGTGGGGCATGTAGTACGTATTGGGGACTGAAGACTGCATACAGGCATTTGGTGAGGAAACCTTATGGAAGGAGACCCCCTTGGAAGAGCTAGGAATATATGGTAAGGTAATATTAAAATGGATGTTCATGAAGTGGGATGGAGAGACTTGACCTGGATTACTCCGGCTCAGGATAGCGAATGTGGTAATGAAGTTAGGGGCTGCATAAAATATAGAGAAATTCTTGACAAGCTGAGGACCAATTAGCTTCACAGGTAGGATCCCGTGGAGTTAATTAATTAGTTAGTTAGGTTTCGACAACGACCGTTGTTCATCTTGTGGACTTCTGTCACTCTGTCAATGACAGAATGACACCGTCATATCTGTGATGACAAAGAAACACACTCAAATAAGTTCCAGTATGTAGTATTGTTTCAATTTTCTTTTATCGGGATCGTTTTAGTGCTAATTAATACTAAGAAACGCTAACTTAAAGTAGCCTAATATCTAGATAATAGAAATAATATATGTTGAACACAGTCCCAAAAAAAAAATAACATGTAAATGTATGTCTGATTTATATCCGTCAAAGGCCTGGTTTGATCCTGAGTAGAAACTCTCGTTGACATGCGCAACTTTTCCTGGCATTCTTTGTCCTTTGAAGCTAAAGCAAGCAAGTAGAGTGTAGTCTGTATGAGACTGAACGTGAGAGGGACATTATTTTGATTCCCAGCAAAAGCAACAAAGTTATCCCTTCAATTATTTAGAGCACCACTGGGACCCAACCAGCATCGTGTTGAATAGGTACCAGGAGATTTTTCCCTTGTGTAGAGCGGCTGTAGTTAGAAACTGATGACAAAACTCCTATATTGCGGAAGTAGATGAGTGGAATTATATGTCCACTCTCCCATATGACCTCATAGATTCCACAGATAACGCTTTGAATTTTGCCTTTACAAACTTGCTAATGCCCGCGCCGTGATTTAGGAAGCATAATGACTTAGTTCCTCCCAGTATTTTATCCCAACAATAATATTATTCAGAAGGCGCTACATTCGAATGTCTAACCCTCCATAAAGAGGAAGAAAATTAGGCTGAACCATCAGCCTAAAACAATAAAAATTAGTTAGCTATCCGTTACAAATTGAGGTCATCGAAAGATAACATTGCTTCTTTTAAATAATGAAGCAATAGCGCTAGGTTACAATCGATGGGAACATCATTAGAAGCTAAGTGGATCAAGATAGAAGGCAACGCGTCAAGTGTCTCCTAAGGCGAAAAGCTGCCTGAAGGCTGAGCAATCTGACATTTCGAAGCTTCTGACATCCAATGTGACAGGAAACAGGCAGATGCCACTTCCAAATATGAACTTGAAGCAAGCGTTTACTGCTCAAAGTGTGTTGTCGGCTGCAATGCTGCGTTCAGAAAAAGATACATTATTTCTCAATAAAAACAAATATTTGAACACTGAAAATAAGCGGAATGTTTCCTACCGAAAAAAATAAGAGTTTTCTGTTTACTGTCTGAAACTATGAACAAAGAGGATTTGTTTTTTTTTTGTGTAGACAAATCATATTTGGTGCAACGTCAAGGCAGGGTTGTAACGTTATTATATGATCTTCTTTGTTCACTTAGGATCAGGGAATTTTGAAAGTGTTGCTGGCAGTGTGTATCTTGTACTTCAAACAGAAAATTTTTATGAAATCTTACTGAAGATATTTTTGACCTAATAGCGGAAAAGGTTTATTTTAAATTTAAAAAAAAACCAACCCGGGGGAAACTTTGAACGTTTTACGTCCTCCCAAAAACTAATGGTGATTGTAGTAAGTGTAATTTAGATTATAAACCGAGTGGCCAAAAATTCAGGAAAATGAAAACTTTTTCTCGCGTTAGTAAGAATGTTTAACCTAGACACGTTAAAATATTTATGACCCAGCTTTACGTGTTGTTTATAATTCAGATATTTGATTTCGTGCTGATGGCTGCAAACTCAGCTGTAAACCCTGTAAGTGATAAAAGGAATTTCTAACGCGTTTTAATACCAGTTCTACTACATGGTTAACTGACTTCTGGGCTACTCTGTTCAGGGATCCTACCTGAGATTATACCAAACTGTATATTCGTTAATGAATATCCTACACCACACAATAAATGAGATGAAGGGCAACAGGACTGGTCAGATCTTCTGTAGGAACTGCCTTCTAAAACACGTGATTGAAAGAAAGATAGAAGGAAGAATAGAAGTGACGAGAAGACGAGGATTTATACTTAAGCAGTTATAGAATGACCTTAAGGAAAAGAGAGGATTCTGGAATATGAAAGAGGAAACACTAGTGTGCATTCTTTGCAGAACTAGTTTTAGGAGAGGCTGTGGACTTCTCTTAAGAAAAACTAAGGGAAATATAAATGAATGTTCATTAACCTTTTGGCGCCGAAATAATATTTTTAATTTTAGCACACTCTGTATATAAAATGAATAATACGGGAACCAAATACGTTAGAATTATGAAACAAACTGCATTTTGAAGAGAAAAAGACGAAGAGTACATATCATGTTTAAAATATTCAGTACCTATATTTGTTGAATAAATATATAGAATGAAACTTTAAATGTTAGAGGTGCGGTACGTCAACTATAGTTGACGTTAGGCGTCAAAAGTTTGACAGAGAATAAATTACGTAAAATCACAGGAAGATGGCGCGAGGCGCCCAAATGTGTCCTCATTATGGAACATTGTTTTTACAGCACACGTAAGTTATGTAAGCACCGAGAAACATGGATAATGAGGTGCCTTATAAAATGGACTTGAACTGATTTTGAGACAAAATCACGAACCAGTTTATGGGAGTACAAGTATCACGCGTGTGAAATATTAGAAATGAATGCAAGTATTATTTTAAAAACGTTTAAATAGAGATGAAATTTTGAAGACCAAATTATACGTTAAGATGCTAGTGGAAAAGCCAATATTAGAGGCATAGAACCTGCTGACTTCGGGTGAATTCGTGTGGTACAAGACAGAGGCCAGTGGTAGTATTTTGCGAATATGGCAAGGAATTTTACAGTTCCTTATAACGCAATAAATTTCTGTCCCTTTCAGGTAGTTTAACCTTTAGACGCCTAACGTCAACTATAGTTGACGTACCGCACCGCTAACCTCCAAAGTTGCATTTTATATATCTATTCAACAAATATAGGTACTGAATATTTTAAACATGGTATATACTCTCCGTTTTTTTCTCTTCAAAATGCAGTTTGTTTCATAATTCTAACGTATTTGGTACCTGTATTATTCACATTTTAT